>Ga0115851_101709_pt1 | contig 11690 bp, 7 predicted proteins | sample InSIn2gowninarea_FD_83865 | JGI IMG/M metagenome (GOLD analysis project Ga0115851, IMG submission 83865)
CCCCCCCACCCAATAAGTAAATTGAATGCGTTAGCATGCTCGACTGTTAAGGCCGCCATCACCTTTAGGTGCTCGACTGTTAAGGCCGCCATCGAGACCCCCCCACCCAATAAGTAAATTGAATGCGCAAGCAGGCTCGACTGTTAAGGACCTTTAGGTGCTCGACCATTTTTTGACTTATTTGAGGGGCAAATAAGTAAATTGAAGAGGACCTTTAGGTGCTCGACTGATAAGGCCGCCATCGAGAGGAGAGGAGAGGAGAGGGTGAGCCTGTCGAACTCTCGACCTATGGGAGAGGTAACGAACGCTCGACTAAGAGGCCGCCATCGCCCTTTTTTTGACTTATTTGCCCCTCAAATAAGTCAAAAAAAAAGAAGTAAATTGAAACTTGAAGAACCACCGGGCCGCCATCGTCCTGGACCTTATTTTCCGCTAGCTCCGCTAAGTAAGGATTATACCTTACCACCTTCTAGCTCTTTGAGGGGAAGGGGATGACCTTACCTGAGCTATGCGCAGGCTTTGAGGGGAAGAAAGAAATATAGGGGATGACCTTGAATAGTGAATAGTTCCTCTCCCTTTGGAGCTGCTCCTCGAGAATAGGTCCCATCCTTATCATGATTGGCCCAATCATGAGAGAAATATCATGACATGATCGGGGCGACCCCGATCATGAGTTAATAGGAAATCGGAAACGTACATTGCTATTCTAGCTGAAATACCTGGAATAATCATACCACTTCTACTAGGAGTAGCCTTCTTAGTGTTAGCCGAACGTAAAGTAATGGCTCTCGTGCAACGTCGAAAGGGTCCTAATGTAGTTGGATCGTTCGGATTGTTACAACCTTTAGCAGATGGTTTGAAATTAGCTATGAAAGAACCTATTTCACCAAGTAGTGCTAATTTATCTCTTTTTAGAATGGCTCCAGTGGTTACATCTATGCTAAGTTTGGTTGCTCGGGCCGTTGTACCTTTTGATCATGGTATGGTATCGCCAGATTCGGACATAGGTATACTTCATCTGTCTGCCATATCTTCGCTAGGTGTTTATGGAATTATAATAGCAGGTTGGTCCAGTAATTAGGGGGGCGGCCGTTCGGTCGCCTATGATACTAGGGCCGATGGGTCAAAAATTGGTTCGTGCCGCAGGTGCTGAACGATCCACTCTACACAGGTGTGGGCGGGCTGCTGGCTAGGGGCCCATTCACGAAACCTCAGTATCACTCTCATTTCATTCGATCCCAATATGGAACCATTCACTTTTCCGGGATCAATCAATAAGTGGAAGTCAGTCATAATATATATATGTTTATCTACCTCAGTCAGATGGATAAGGAAAGACGTTGGGAAGGAGGGAGTGAGTCTGTCTATATGCATGCGAATCCGTAAATATGAAGAGCATGCCGCAAAAGTATGATGTCCGGTCCTTCCTTTCCGGGACACAAAGAGAAGTACCTAGCCCATCATGGTGAACCTCTCCTTGCGATCGGGATGAGGTAGGTGCCTCCCAGCCGGCGGATCGAATCGGAGTTTCCTCAGGTAGCCACCGACCTACAGTTATCCCCACCCAAACTCCCGTGCTTGGTGGAGAAGAAGCGAACAAAGGTACGCTCGCTGTCTCCTCTGCCGCGGACTGGGATTGCTCGCCAGCTGGGTCAGATCGGAGCAACATTGTATGGAAACATATTACCCATATTATTTCCTATTGGGGACAAGGGACGGAACGACCTCTCGATCTACTGCAGCCCAGGACGTCGTCTAGCCTGTCTTGTTGCATTTACTCACCCACAGGACGTTGTCTGGGCCAGCCAAGAGCCATAGTGAGTTGCTGTTCCCGTTTCCATAGGTTGTGATTTAGATTGTTGTTGTTGATACCGGCAAGACCCAGCCAGATGATATATTGTCTGCTGGTTGGTAGTGGGAGGACTCTTAGTACCCGCATACCCGAAAGGAGTGAGGGTGGGCGCTAGTCCGAACAAACAATCATTTTGTTCCTTGCTCTCTCTTAGCAGCGGGAAATGAGTCTATATATCTGCCTAGCTTTGGTAGGTAGATTTTCCCCGACGCAATCCACAAACTCAAATTCCATCCCATCCTTGGTGGATAAGTCCGACGACTCAGCAGTGCGGAATGGAGTTTCTCGTGGATCTTCGGATCTATCTATAGTTCCGGGGGAAGGGATACATACATACCAAAAGGTTCGAACAGAATTTGTGCCACTTACTCATATTTATTCCCCTCAAAGAGCTCTGCGATAACCTGACCTCCTTCCCTCCCTTTCCTTCTTGCTTGGTCTGATCTTGGTTCTGGTTTTGGAGATCCAGAGGTCTAACAACGCGTCCAATCTGTGCTGGAGCCGTATTCACTAACTAATTGGTATTGGATGTATCGTTAGGTTGTCAAATCTGCACGGTTGCAGAGAATAGATCCCTTACCCTTAGTCAGTCGGCGCCAAAATGATGAAGAAAGACGAGGTCCTTTCCAAATCGAGGTAGGCAGGTGCTATGGATCCTCTGACTCCCAATCGGGTTGCCTTCCCTTGTGTTGGGTCTCGCCGGTGCTGCCTGTAGGTCGCAATGTGCTTCGAGATGGCCGTCTCTTTTCCCCCCTAGGTGGGTAATCCGCTCCCGGTCGCTCTGTTGCGTCTGGCCTGTCCTCTATCTAGGCACCTTTGGAAGGCAGGGAGTGTTACAACGTACGTTCGCTTTTCCGGTTGAAGGGACGGAGTCGCTCACTATTCATATGGTGAGGGTTTGGTGGCCCGAAATTGACTTGGCTTCGCCGACCGAAAGGCCTCATCTCTAAAAGCATCAGGAGGCTCGCGAGGCGTCCTGGGGCAGGCTCCTACCATCGGGTCGGGGGGCAGGTAGGGCCATCCCCCCCTCGCCTCGCTCTTGCGACATGCTATGTTTCCCTTCTCCGTTCTCGAGTAAGGGTGGGTCCCATGCTTCGTTTGTGGATCGCGGTCTCACTACGGGTATCCCTACAGGTTGTAGTAGGCCGCCCTACCTAAACCGATCATCATATCGGTCCCTAAGCCCCATTGCTGGCTGGAAAGGCTCGGCTTCAGAACCGTACGTGAAGCTTCCGCCTCATACGGCTCCTCCCAGGATCGGATATATTGGCTCGGTTCGAAGAAGCGATATGGCAGGCAGTGCTTGTGTGGGGAGTTTCAGGTTGTTGCACGCCCCCCCATTCCCCTCGTGACACTCGGGAAAGGTTTTTCCTCTCCTTATCAGTCGAGTCATGCTTACGCATCCTCTCCTTATCAGTCGAGTCATGCTTACGCATCCTCTCCTTATCAGTCGAGTCATGCTTACGCATCCTCTCCTTATCAGTCGAGTCATGCTTACGCATCCTCTCCTTATCAGTCGAGTCATGCTTACGCATCCTCTCCCTCACCCAAGGGATTGGGGTGAGCGTTAACACCCTTTGGTTAAGAAAAGATTTGGTAAGTGAGAACCTGATCTTCGACAATGCTGCTATTATATATGTCATTATGGTCATTACCGCTAGGGGCAAGGCAATATAGAGTTTGAAGGGGTAAGTTATTCAACCGCGCTTTGCTTTGGGCGGGTAAGAGAGGCACATTATAGATAATGCTGCGGAACTCAAATACTTGGTAAACTTGAATGGGCCAGATTATGTGACCAGTAGAGGAGCCTTTTGATTAGGGTTGAAAGCGATCGTGACCAAGATGCAGCAGATCCATATTCAGATTTTCCAAAGCCAGATGCATAAGAACCTACAGAAGCACCAGTAGCAGTTGATTCCGTTGATTCTTCTCTTTATTTCGATTATGCAGTTGACTATGATCTTTAATAAGCACTTCATAAAGCAAAGGCAGAAGCACTTACATCCGACCTTTAGAAGAACGAATAGGTGCTAGTTGAATCATGTGGCCTACGTAGCTTACATAACCGGATCGGACAGGAGGAGCTAGCTCAGCTGGCCATGGAAATTAGCAACACAATAGCTGAGCTGGGAGTGATGAGGGAAGAAATCCATCGTCAATAGAATGGCACCTACGCAGAGTGTTTTTGGACGCCGCCTACAGCTTACAATAACGTAGGGAGGTCATTCCGGAGTTTCAAGTTGCCATAGACTTTGTATCCCATTGCCTGGTTCCTAGGACGAGAGCTTGACAGAGATGGGAGCGCTGTATACCATTGACTCCACCACTCACAGCAAGCACTCCTGATACAATTAGTTGAATACGTCCCACACATTGCGATGCTTCCGGTAAAACACCTATATACCCCAAAACACACCCTAGTCCAACAAGTACAGGGGGAAAACTTCTATCACTCACTACACTCATTACTGAAGTGCTGCGGGCTATGGCACTCCAAAGAGTCAAAGATGAAAGGTAGGGTAGTGGCTTTCTAACAAACGATCCGGACAGGAATGCGCGTGCACCTGGGGCTTTATCTACATCTACAAACTCCACTAGGCGCTTAGCAACCTTTTCAACTACTCGATCTGGTCCTGCTCCTGGAACATACGGCTCTGAATACCGATCACGCTCACGAGCATCTTAATTACCACCATGAGCATCCCACTTTTCATATCCATAAACCGCCTTAGCTCCTAGGTCAGAAACTGCTATTACCACTATGACTCCAGCTACATATTGATCCGCTACTGGTGCTGCTGGTTCATCGACTGGATCAACTTACTATTAGGAATCAACTGCTTCATATACTGTGAAAAAAGTGGTGCTGCTTCTTCAACAGAAGACAATTTGCTGGATCGACTGAATCCACTGCATCAATAGAATCGACTGTTGCTTCTTTACGATCAATAACTGGTCCTGGTTCTGTAGGGTCTATTGGTCTGTAGGGTCTTATCCTGTAGGGTCTTATCCTGTAGGGTATGGCTCTGTAGAGTCTGGTCATATCCATGGCATCAACAGCTCGCTTACCATGTCCGGTGCCAGATGCTTAATCAATGGCAGAATCAAAAGAATCAACGACAGAAGAAACTGGTGAATTCTCAGAATCAATTGCTGAATCAACTACTTAATCAACCGGAGAAACTTCTGCTGAGTCAACAACTGAATCCACCACTGCTCAATCAACTGCTCCATCAACAGCATAACCAACTGATCGGAAGAAGGATTGGAAGGTCCCGGAGGGGCTTGCGCTTCCTAGTGCAAGGACCCGACAGGGGGCTCGACTGATAAGGACCTTTAGGTGCTCGACCACCGCCTTTTAGTTACTTATTTGCCCCTCAAATAAGTCAAAAAAAAAAGAAGTAAATTGAATGCGCAAGCAGGCTCGACTGATAAGGCCGCCATCACCTTTAGGTGCTCGACCATAAGGACCTTTAGGTGCTCGACTGATAAGGACCTTTAGGTGCTCGACCATAAGGGATTTATCGCTCGACTGTTAAGGCCGCCATCGCCGCCATCGAGAGGATGCGTAAGCAGGCTCGACTGATAAGGCCGCCATCACCTTTAGGTGCTCGACCATTTTTTGACTTATTTGAGGGGCAAATAAGTAAATTGAAGAGGACCTTTAGGTGCTCGACTGATAAGGCCGCCATCGAGAGGAGAGGAGAGGGTTTCTCTAGGAATACGGGAATCTTCATGCTCAATTGAAGATCATGCTGAATGCTTGGTTGATGAGGGCTACTTCAGACAGGCTTATGCTTTTGGCGTTAGATCTGAACACATGAGCTTTGAGGAAAGGAAGGGGTGATTCAGCATCTCCATCCAGGAGCTTCTGGGGTGATATTATGGGTCATGAGCTTGATGCTTGAGCTGAAGGGTGATCTGTTCATCCGGGGATCTGATTGATGAATGCTTGGTTCTGCTGCATCTGGGTTTATCTCCATCTGGGTTCATGAGATATGCCTAGCGAATGAGACCAAGCTCATTCAATCCAGCCAAAAAGCATACTCTGCCAACTATCAATCAATCTTTACATCATTCAATCAAGGTCCGGAGGGCTTGCGCTTCTGAGGGCAAGGAAAGGTACCAGAGGGTTCTCTATCAATCCAATCAGTCCATCCAGCCAGAAGGATGAATCTTTCTACCGGTGGGCATTCTTAGTTCCATCAAGCAAGCAGTCACTCATCAAATCAAGTGCCAAAGGTTACAGTTTGAGCTCATCAAGCAAGCATTCCATCATTCACTCAAGTGCCAAAGGTTCCATTTGATCTATCAATCAGTCCATCCACCCAGAACGAATACTCTTTGCCAGTGGGAAATAGATTCTTATTTATAGCAAACCAGCATTCACTCATCAAATCCAGCAGGCAGACTCTGACAACTATCCATCCATCCTTTCTCCGCCGCTCCTTTATTTGTTACTCCTCCTCCGGCAGTTCGTTTAGCTTAACTGCCCTGCTTATTCCCTCCCGGGTGGGAAGGTAGAGCCTTTGTTCTATAGTTGTGAGAGTTAGTCACTTCTGGATAGCAGGCTAGCCTACAGATGCAGTCTTAACCAGCTTGTTGAACAACTACTATGGAAGGGGAATTGTTAACTCGTAATGAAGAGGGTAGACCTTCCTCCATCAACTACTTTCTCTAGCTCCATCAACTACAACTGCCATCCGCCCCCTGTTGAACTAAAGGAGGGGGGAGCTACCCTGGATCGGAGGATCATAGGACCATCCGGGGGTGTAGATGAAACTAGAACGGGGGGTTCACTATCTTTCCCAACCGGGGAACTCTCTCTGGGTGGCTAGCCGTTCTGTGGGGGAATGAATTCTTAGGGCTAGTTGTGGGTGGGTGGATGAGCTTAGAACAGGGGATGTGGGAAGGAAGGGCCCTTCAATTCATATACCGTAACCGGCCCATATAATTGATTGGCTAGACCGGGTGGGAGGACGGGAGTTCTAGATGCCGTTGGAAGCTATGGCACCCCCGGAGCTAGATTAGGAAGCTATGACCCGATATAACGTATGTAATATGGAGCCTATCTGAGGGAAGGGAAGCTTGTCCTCTCTCTATAGTATAGACAGTTAGAACCGAGGGTGAATGAAGGAAGGATCCGGATGGATGCATGGTTCCGGATGGATGGTACAGCTAAAGAAAGGATGGCCAGGGTGGGTGGCCCGATGGAGACTTGACCTTCCCTGGGTGGGTTCATCGGGATTCTAGTTTCACTCTCGTTGAAACTGGTATGGGTCCCTCGGTCATTGTAATGAACTAGTTGAATTGGCTCCTCGGCAACCTCTTTCCTGGGCTCCTCGGCCATTAATGAAAGCATGCTCGAGCAACTACTATGTCAGGGGTGGGCTGGACTAATCCCGAGGCCATGGCAGAAGGCAAGATGACCGATGTTGTATTGACTTGCTTGGTAAGATGGGATTGTCAGTAGATACTCAAGTAAGTGGACCTTGTTCAGATCTTCATTGTTGAGCATGTGGATCTTTTCTTGTTCGGGGCAGAGACGACACTCGCCATGTCTCCAAAGAATGAGTTAATAAGTTCGGGTTGAGTGTGGAACCTGGGGAAGACTACTCCGGCATAGTTTATTTGTATGCCAATGAGTGCGTTGGCGAGCTCGGTAGGCGACCACCCAGAAGCATTGAATGGACGTATCTAGGGCCATATCCGCGGGAAGCTTATTCATTTAAGGGATTGCTTATAAAGGGTTCCATGGTTTATGGGGAATAGATAGAGACGAAAGCGAAATGAGTTCAGCCGCGAATGGAGAATGATATGAACAGAGGTGGATACGAGTCGAGGTGAACATGGGTCGATATGGATACAAGTATATATTCACAATTGAGAGCCGGGTTGAGCACCGATCGAAACCTATCTCCCTTCCATAAGCATCGGCACTATTGCTTATTCCCTCTGTCTCAGGTCGAGGGATTGGGAATCAGCCCCGGTAGTGGTTGTGGAATCGTAAGGTATTGGGAATCCGCACTGGTATTTCAAGCCCTCTCTCTCCATCTTCTGTAACGCTTGCCTCCAGTTCTCAACCGACCATTAAGTGATTCCGGTCCTGCCCGTCTTTACAGTTTAGTTGTTAACACATATGTAATGGAAGTGAGGTACTGTGTCTGGTGGATAGAGTTCATGAGTGGGGAACCCGACCCTATGGATGAGTGCACCGTGATTGATTCATCGATCCCTATAACCTTAACTCGCTCTCTCAAGCATCCATCTGGAACTCAACCTCATAGAGCATTGGTTACAGCCTGCCCTTGCATTCCACCGGTGCCGGATCCCTAACTCCTATCTGACCTCATGGGATTCGACACGAGCCTTCCACCGCCCGAGCAGGCTACCTATTGGATCGCCTTGGGCGCTCCTCCCCCTGCCCCATCGGACCCGAGATAGCTCTATCCCCAAGTGCAATAAAAGAAGCCGGTAATGGAAGGATTGAGGGGTTTCACCCCATAAATGATTTTCTACTTTTGGTATTGGGGAACTCATTGAGGAGGGAAGGGTCTCCTAAGAGAGTATCTAAAGTCCACAAATTGTCTAAGGATTCTCTCTTCAAGTTGTTGCATGTAGGGCATGAGTTCATCACATATCCTATATGAGGTAGTTGGTTGCAAGTTGACTTGGTTAGGAGGAGGGTACAAGTTGTATGATAAACATGGTTGGGAACAATGAAAGGCATCATGTTGGAGGAAGTGGTTAGTATCCTCCATGATGAAATTGATTCACCTAGTATGGGGTTGGTCCTCCTATGTGACAAGGCTAGATTCGAATTCTTGTATGAGTAATTAGATGACTATTGGAAGGCATGTTAAGCACACTTGTCTTAGTGAGGTGGGATAGATTATACATATTTTGAGTATAGAGCTGGTTGATCCCAAAATGCATGGAACTAGGGTAGAAATAGTTAGAAGGAATACAATAATAAGACTGCAAAGTCCAAGAAACAAGGGCCCTATATTATTTAGGGGTCACTCACTATTCATATGGTGAGGGAATAAATCAAAATCATTTCAAATCTGATTGACGAATTTCATTATAACACTTCTTTCATGGGCATGCCTGTGTATGGTGAATGTCTTACATCGAGCATGTGCTATCTGAGATGTAATTCTTCAATTCAAGAAAGAGAATGTAACATGTATTTATGTAAGTTGTGAAATGAAAAAGATGCATTGCTGCAGTATAGAGCTAGCGTAAATAGCTATAGCCGGTGAGAGAAGCCGTAGTGAGCGAGACTAGCTAGCGATAGAAGCAGTAGTAAGTAGTTCCGAGTGATAGCATTAGTTAGCTGCGATGCCAGGCAATAGGTTCGGGTAGACCAGGTTCAGCTTCGGTATTGATGGTTTGGTGGGGTTGGTTCGCGAGGGATGGGATTGATTGTGAGTGATTGATGAGATTGATTGAGAACTTAGTTGGAGCTGGAGCGGTACAACGGACGGACTACAGATCACATAGTTTGGGGTAGGGCGGCCCATCGGACGGACGATAACAGCCTCACCCACCAGACAAGAATAGAGGTTCAGACCAAACGACTGAGACGACTCACCTTCACCACGTCACACATCCATCCAACACGCTAAGAAGTGACCGGGGGACGGATAGAAATACCGCACCGGGAAGAAGGTACCGCAACCGCTAGGGAGGGCACACCCAACATTGCCAACTCACCTTCACCACGCCACATCCACCCGGCAATAAATACGGCACCGGCAAGGGACAGAGCCGCCCGACAGAGCCGACTGAAGCGACGATCAGACCCACCCGATCAGACCCGCCAATCATAGCTGAACTCATCGAGCCCGCCGATAGAACCTCATTACCCACCCGTCAATGCCAGCCGAGAGCCGATCCACAGGATGGAGGTTAGGTACCCATTACCCTCCGATTCACCATTGACGATGAGGGAGCACATACCCACTGAAACATGCATGCAGGCCGAGAATCGTTCAATTTGAGCGGCAAGGAGAGGAGGTAGGCACTTACTGCTTTGTATTGACCTGCTACCCGCTTAGATTACTTTATGTGCGACAGCAACCAACTCATGTTGTCTTAAAAAACCTTGATAGACCGGTTCACTGACCTTAACTTTGAGCATTGTACGAGCTTGGGTCAGAGCACTTACTGAACTTACCAGCCTACACCAATACTGATGTTCGGACCTATACCAACAACCTAGCGTCTTGACCTTATATACCAGTTGGTTTTCAATTACCTGAACTTAGAGCATTCATTGCACGGGCCTTTGATTGAATACACTTGCTTGAGGCAAGAATTGGGGGTACGGCACTATCGTGCCTCTTGTCGGGCCGAACTGAACCCCCATATACGATTGATGAATGAAGACAGACAGCCAGCATTGCCAGGATATGGATGGGATGATGCTTGCTCATTCTTAGACTTACTGCATCGGACGGATGGAAGGGTAACTCACATAGAGTAGAGAGAGCATCAGTGTACGGGCTTCATACAGCATAGCATTCACCAGCGTTCCATAACACCGCTTACTGAATGAATCTGCTGGGTACCACGTATTACCCTATTGGTATGGCTGAGCTTTGCCGATACTTGGAATCAATTAGAACACACTGCAAGGAATAGACCTACCTGTCAGTTAATGCCTGCTACAATTGTGTTTTTGAAAGACCCAGAATATATTCATTAAACACAATTTCTAAAAGGTTCAATTTACTTATTGGGTGGGGGGGCTCATGGTCGAGCCTGCTTGCACACCTCCCCCTCTCGATGGCGGCCCTCTCGATGGCGGCCCTCTCGATGGCGGCGATGGCGGCGATGGCGGCGATGGCGGCCTTAACAGTCGAGCGAGAAATCCCTCACCATATGAATAGTGAGTGACCCCTCACCATCGGAATAGTGAGTGGCTCCGCCCCTAAAGAATATAGGGCCCTTATGGTCGAGCGAGAAATCCCTCACCATATGAATAGTGAGTGACCCCTCACCATCGGAATAGTGAGTGGCTCCGCCCCTATGAAGAAGTAAGGGCCCTCACCCATATGATGAGTGAGCGTTAAAACCCTTATGGTCGAGCGAGAAATCGATGGCGGCCAGTCGAGCCCCTACCGGACCTTATGGTCGAGCCTGCTTGCGCACCCTTCGGTACCTTTGGTCGAGCCTGCTTACGCATCCTTATGGTCGAGCGGCCTTACGGCACCTATATTTCTTCCCCTCAAAGAGCATAGCGAAGGGAAGGTTCTTAAAGAAAGCGCTTTCAGTAACTAGAGAGAGATCATAAGGCAAGCATAATGACATCTATCATAATGACATCTATCATAATGACATCTATAATAGCAGCATTTTCTGGTGTCATTTCGGCTATCGAGTCATGCCATAATGACATATATAATAGCAACATTCAGATTAGCACCTACTTACCTTCTCAGAGGGGAAGAAAGCCATTTGAGGGGAAAAAAGAGAAGTACGGTCAAAAACATCCATCCTGTTGTGTCTATCTTTGCTAAAGCAATGTAATATATAATTCATGAATGCATAATGACATATGCCCATATATGCATTTTCTGGTGTAATTACTGCTATAATGAATGACGTAATTACGTATATAATTCATGATTGGAAGGCATGGCAGAGGTTCGCGAGATCGATCTAATTGCTCGCGAAATGACATATATCGAGTCATGAATGGCTGCATTTTCGGCATTCGAAAGGTGCGAAGCCGCTTGTTCTTCCGAGAACAAGGGCCCTTACTTCTTAGGGGTCACTCACTATTCATATGGTGAGGGTGCGTAAGCACGCTCGACTGTCCAGGACCCTT
>Ga0115851_101710_pt1 | contig 11683 bp, 13 predicted proteins | sample InSIn2gowninarea_FD_83865 | JGI IMG/M metagenome (GOLD analysis project Ga0115851, IMG submission 83865)
AAAAAAAAAAAAATATGAAAAAAAAAATATTAAAAAAAAAAATAAATATAAAATTACAATAAAAAAAAAAAAAAAAAATATATATATATATATATATATATATATATATATATATATATATATATATATATATATCTAATTGGATCCTAAAAATGAAGGTATTGTGAAAGTGTTGTGATATTTTGTTATATTCTTAGACTTCTTTTTTAAAATAGTCAAATTGGGTGAGACAAAATTCACGGTTTTACACACAATTTTCTTGTGTTGTCTTTTTGTTTGTTTTTTTTTAATGCATAATTTTAAAACCAGTAATAATTTTTCACCTAAGATTTGTTGTGAAAATGCTATGGACGTAAAAAAATAAAATAATAATATCAAATTGAGACCTATCACAGTTGGAAATATAAAAAAAAATTGCAAAAATGTTGTGATATTTTGTTGTGTTCCTAGGATTCTTTTTTGTGTGACATTTTGTTGTCTTCCTAAGCTTCTTTTTTTCTTTAGTCCAATTTGGCCGCATTAAGGTGCAATTTATGTTGCCAAAGGACTTCGAACACCCCCTGGAGATCCTCTACGTGCCATGCTTCTTGTTTACTTTTTACCACCATGTCATCAATGTACACCTCAACCGTGCGCCCAATCTTATCCCTAAACATTCTCGTCATCAACTGTTGATATGTGGCCTCGGCATTTTTTAACCCAAAGGGCATCATAGTGTAATGGTAGTTAGCATCGGGGGAGATGAATGCTGTCTTTTCTTGATCCTCGACAGCCAGGGCGATCTGGTGATAACCTTGAAAGGCGTCCAGGAAGCTCATCCTCGGGTGCCCATATGTGGCGTCTACCAATTGATCGATCTTTGGCATTGGAAACGGATCCTTGGGGCATGCCCAGTTCAAATCTGTGAAATCTATGCAAACTCTTCATTTACTATTCTTTTTCTTGACCACCACGGTATTTGCCAACCATTCCGAGAAGAAAATTTCCCTTATCGCTCCAGCTTCCTTTAACCTTTTAACCTCAACCTTAACTGCCTCGACATACTCCTTAGCCGACCTCCTTAGCCTCTGCTTCTTGGGAAGGAATGATGGGTCTAAATTAAGCTTATGGACTATGAACTCGGGATCCACCCCGAGAACCTCATATGGGCTCCAAGCAAACACATCCACATTCTGTACAAGAAACAGTAACATATTTACCTTATCTGAATCTTTCATACCTACTCCTACTTGGAAATACCTATCATCGTCTGGTAAAATCTTTACTCTAACCAATTCCTTGGCACAACTAGCCCCCATTTCTTCTTGGGGTTCCTGTAATTGCTATAAAGGGACCTCCTAAGATGGGTCCTTCTATTCAGCCTACTCCTTCTTCCAATTAACCGCAGTGACTAGGCATTGCCTAACCACTTTCTGGCTTCCCCTTACTACCGCAATTCCCTGCTCGGTGCGAAATTTTACCTTCACATGCAAGGTGGACGAAATAGCCCACATCGCATGGATCCACAACCTTCCCAAAATCGCCGTATATGGAGAAAATGAAGCAATCACTATGAATGCTATTATCACCTCCTTACCTTCCATATTCATGGGAAAGGAAATTTGACCCTCGGGAATTACCAACCTGCCATCGAACCCGACCAGAGGCGTGTCATACTTTGAGAGATCCTCGTTCTTTAATCCGAGCCTTTTGAATAGGTCTAGGTACATCACATCGGCCCCACTTCCCTGATCCACCATCACTCTCTTTACTAAAAAACCATTTATTCGAGCCGTCACCACCAATGCATCATCGTGCAGCTAAATCGTTCCTTCTAAATCATCGTCGTTGAAAGCAATGGGCTCCCATGCAAACTTCATCTTCTTCTCGGAGGGTTGTTTGGCCGAGCAATCTTCTACGAGAACCATAGTTAACACCCCTTTTCTCCCAGACATAGCAACTCCACTCGGAGCAACGTGAATGACTTCAATCACCCCCAATGGGGGTGGGAGAGGGTTTCCCCTTTGCTGAGCATTTCGCCCGGCACCCTGGTTCCTTGAATCCACCAAAAACTCCTTCAAATACACCGCTTTCACTAACTACCCAAGGTGATCCTTCAATACCCGGCATTGCTTAGTGGTGTGCCCTTTATCTCTGTGATAAGTACAATACAAGTTCTGGATTCTCTGGGACGGGTCTCCCCCTATCATGTTCGGCCATCTGAAGTATGGTTCATTCTTGATCCGATCTATGATCCTGTGCACCGACTCCTTGAACATCACGTTCACCTCCCCTATTTGTACTTCTGATTCTTGTATCCTTAAATCCTTTCGAGGCCTTGTCTCAAAACCACCTTGCCGAGGACGATTCATTAGGAGGACTTTGCCCTTACTTTACAACTGATCATCCTCGAGGTATTTGTACTCTTCAATACGCCTCATGAGTTGCCTCATATCCTCGGGAGGCTTCCTCGTTAGTAACTCCCGTAGTTCAGAGTCCTCAGATAGTCCCATTCTGAAGGTGCTTGCTGCAATCTTCTTGTTGCCCCCACCAATCTCATTATAAAGCTCCCAATACCAATTGGCATAACTACGAAGGGTTTCTCCTACCCTCATTTTCATGGATAGTAACGCGTCAACTGGTTGCGGTACCCGGCTACAAGTTACAAACCGGACACCGAATTCTTGAATCAACTAGGCAAAACTGTAAATGGAACCCTTCCGCAATCCATTAAACCATCTCAAAGCAGTAAGCCCGAGGCTTGAAGGAAATACCTTACACATCAGCGCGTCGTTATGAGTATGCAGAGACATCATCTGAATATAGTGACTGACATGTTCTACTGGGTCCGTTTTCCCATCGTAAGAATTGAATGGTGGGTGCGTGAATCTACTCGGCATTGGGGCCCGTTCAATGTCATCTGAGAATGGCGACCGAGCAGCTCTGCGCAAGGCATAGCTCATAGCATCCATAGCGACATTACGGGGCTGTCGCTCTTCGGGAAAGTCTAAATCCCGGTCTAAATACTCCCGTGAATGTGATCGGTTCCGATGTCGACGAGACTCCCGAGAACGCGAGCGGTCTCGGTGTCGTCAAGAACCAGACTGATTGGATCCGGTCCCATAGTGATCTCCCCCACCAGTAGACCCCTCTTCTCAGTTTTTCTGACCTCTTCTCTAGCGCCTACCTCTTGCTTCCAACTCCAAATCCCTCACTAGCTTGCGTAACCGCTCAAGCTCCTCGTCCCTCTCATTAAATTGCCCGTACCCCGAAGCACCAGACATTGTCCGGTGCGTTTGATATGACCCCTCTCCGAGGCCGGATCGTTCCTCCTCTTTCTCACGGTCCCTATCTTCACGCCTTTTGTGTCTTCTCTCTTGCCAGCTAAAGCCTTTACTCTTTGTTTCTCTCTCTCTCTCTCTCTCTCTCTCTCTCTCTCTCCAACTCTTTGTGTCTCCATGTTATTATGAATGTTAAGTATAAGAGATTACTTAATTTTACTCATCACAAACAAGAGCCATAAAGCTGACTTACTTAGTTGTGCATAAAGATGCTCATCTAAGCTACAAGATATACAAAGTTTAGAAAACTTTGTTTCAATGGACATCCGAGGTACACAAGTACCAATGTACACAAAACACACACTGTTTTTGTATTTTTCTGATTTTTCAATTTTTTATTTTTATATCAAAAAAAAATAAACAAAACTGAAAACAAACAAAAACATATTAAATAAAGCAAAGCATAAAAACTAGACTGACTCAAAATAAAAACAGAACACACAAGTTATGCAAAAACAAAAACACAAAGAGAGAGAAGAAAGTGATAGAATCACTTGGAGCCCTTTTCCTTCCACACCCTGGAAGAACCTTTCCTTTGATTAAACCCTTGAACCGGCAGTGAGGGGGAAGAATTGAAACCGTTCAAGTTCGAAAGGAACATGAGGGCTTTGAGAAGATCTCCAAGAGGAGCAAAAGAAGATTGAAGCTGATTTTGGCTTCCAAATACTATCATGCCGTTGCTCTGTTAAGTGGCTAGCCACTTATAACAATTTGGTCGAGTATGACCAACAACTCTACAATGATGACAGAGATGCTGCTTCTTTTGTTTAGGCTTTTGGGAGTTAGCCTTCTTAGCCCTAGGGTTTTTAGCTTCCTTCTTATCTTGCTTAGGGGGTGCTCCTAAGATAGATTTACCCTTGTCTATGTTCTCACTAGTTAAATCAGTTTTAACATCACTGTTCTCAATTTCAACATTATTACTAGGAGGAATAAAAACAGTAGTACTAGTAGAAGCAGTATTAGAAGAAGAGAGATCATACCCTAAGCCTGTTCGATCAAAAGTAGATTTCTGAAGACTGAGCATCTCATCAAGCTTTGCACTTGAGGTCCTCTCCAATTAAGCTCTGACTTGAAACAGCTCCGCTTCAAGCTTCTTGGTCTTCTCAGCCAAGAAATTGTTCTCAAACCTTAGTACCCCAATAGTCTGATTTACTTCATCAAACTTTGTGGAAAGCTCTTCTCGCTCAATCTCCACATCACTAAACTTCTTGGAGGCCAACCTATACATCTTCTCATGCTTTTCTGAGACCTTGTATAACTTTGCATAGGCTGTGTGGATATCATCTTGGTCATCCATCTTCTCAAACTTGGACTCCACCAATTCCTCTTCTTCATCCACATCTTCAACAATCCCCTCAGTAGGATTGACAGTGGCAGTGAAGGCATTCAGGATTCCGTCATCCTCATTGTCGGAATCATCCTCAAGCTCAATGTCGCTCAAAGTAGCAGCAAGTGCCTTGCTCTTCCCAATGCTCTTGAGATATGTAGGACACTCCTATTTCATGTGACCGAAGCCTTGACACCCAAAGCACTTAGGTCCTGTAGGAACAGTGTACTGACCACCATCCCTAGCATCCTTCTTCCCTTTGTCTTAGCTCTTGAACTGAGAAGAACTGGATTGCCTACGGTCCTTGTCAAAGCCCTTCCCATTGGCATTCTTCATGAACTTCTTGAATTGCCTGGTGATGTAAGACTTCATCTTAGAATCTTCATCGTCTGAAGACTCATCCATGTCACAACTCTTGGCCTTTAAGGTCATGCTCTTACTCTTGCCCAACTTACCAATCCTTGTTAACCCTAGCTCGTAAGTCTGCAGATTATCAACCAGCTCTGTCAAAGGAATCTTGTCAATGTCCTTTGGATTCCTTGATCACCGTAATCTTGGCATGGAATCTCTTAGGCAGAGATCTGAGCACCTTTCTTACAATCTTAGGTTTAGGAATGGTTTCCCCAAGATTGAAAGCTGAGTTCACTATGTCCTCGAGCTTGGCATAGAACTCATTGAACGACTCATCCTCCTCCATCTTAATCTCTTCGAAGATTGTAGTGAGCCTTTGTAGCTTTGAATCCTTGACAGCCTGGGTTCCCTCATAGGTTGTCTGGAGGATGGTCCATGCCTCCTTAGCAGTTTCAGTAAAGGATATCTTCTTAAACTCCTCATTAGTGACTGTACTGAATAAAGCATTCAATGCCCTACTATTGAATTTTACCGCCTTGATCTTGGCATCATCCCAATCAGACGGCGCTTCCTTTGGCTTGGTCCAGCCAATCTCTACAACTTGCCACACCTTCTTATCTAGAGACTGCAAGAAAGATCTCATGCGTACTTTCCAGTATGCATAGTTAGTGCCATTAAATAAAGGAGGTATGATTAAAGACTGTCCTCTATCCATGACAAACAGGAGTCAATGGATCAACACAGCAAAGATTAAAACCTAATCAGAGTGTATCTGCTCTGATACCACTTGATAGGCCAAAAACGAATTGACCTCTTGTGATGAATTAATTGATTAATTAGCCAAGTTTATTAATTAATCAAATTAACATGCAAACGCATGGTCGCACAAACAAATCACCAATAAACTAAGTATGCAGCAGAAAATAAATTAACACGGTGATTTGTTTACGAATAGGGAAAACCTACACGGCAAAAACCTCATCGAATGATTTTAAGGTCACCACTCCCGAAATTCCACTATTATCACAACAAGTGGTTACAAGTAAAGGAATCCCAATACCTTATACCAACCTACAGTTGAACCCTTACCCCAATACCCAATTATACTTGTTCTGTAGTGACAATTTCTCCTTTTGATGCACGGCTCCCAATACGTGACTAACCAATTGTGCGAATCCTAGTACGCGACTTCAATCACCAACTAGAGAAGGTTGTTGGCTGCAAAGTTCTTCACTTCATCCCAACAATGAAGATCAAGAAGATGCTTGGTCACAAAACCCTACGATGCATAAACACAACAACTTTTTCACAAGAAAGATGAACTAGGGCAAAACTGTGTCTCTGGTCACAATTTGCTTGAACAAACTTTGCTCAACACTTGTGAACACTTTGACAGCCCTTAAAATAATCATTTTATATGTCTAGGGTTGTGAGAAAAGAAAACCCAAACACATAAACACGGATTGGAGTCAAAACATAACTGAAAATCTGTTTTTCATAAACCTCGACAGATACCCTATTTGTCGAGCTGCTGTCAAGCCACGGGGCTGAACAACTCTTTAAGCTCGATAGATGGCTAGCTGTCGAGCTTTAATGACAGGCACTTTTCAGCTTGAATCTTGGACAAACTTGCATGGCTTCAAGACTTGATCTTGAAACAAAGTTTCTTGAAGTATTAAACACACCCTAGATCTACCCAAATACAAGTAAAGTGTGTTTTGTCAAAAGATTAGCCAATTACATAAAATAGTGACATATGTTCCTAACAAATGAATCACATATGTCCTAACATGATGCTTAGGTTATAGTTCTTTTCTATCTTATATCATTTTGACCTTACCCCATATATATTGAGCTAAGGCTGACAATTACAATCTTAGCAAAAATAGGAAAAAAAAAAGTTTTTTCTTTGTCAACGACCATACATGACTTTTTACAATTGAGTATTTGTCATGTACCTTATTGTTGGGGTTTATGCCCTAAAATCCAATTTATTGGCATGTCATAAATAATTAAATAGTTTAATTATATGAGACTATCTATAAATGAACTAATGGGACATTATCTTAGTCCATGAGATGCATAGTATGTGATTTATGTGAAAAGTCACAGAAGATATAAATCACAAGTTCTTTGTAAACTCAAAATTTTAGTTCGTAGTCGGTGATGAAATTGGGCGTTTCATCTGCGAAGACTATAACATATCAACTACGATGATTTGTCTTGATCATGGAAGTGGAGACTTCTAGTTGGTATGTTGATATGTTTTAAGAGTTAAGACATATTGAACTGGACCGCTGTGAGGTTTATTATTCTCGTAAAGACTGTCAAATGAATAATAAATCTCACGACTTCTATTTACATCAACTCTAAATCCTGAGAGAATAATGGACCTGATCATGAGATGTAGGTTGCTTTGATATATCAGGAGTGAGATCTATAAGATACGGTCAAAACCTCAGTATGTTGGGCAGCCACATTTAGTGTTGATGGAACATATATTCTCAAGATGGAATTCATAATCTGTTAACGGAGATATAAAATATTCCCTTGAGATAAATTTAATGGGTTTGGTTATTCAGAGTATTGGGCCCAACCACTTTAGTAAGGTGTTACTAAAGTATATATTTATGAAATTGGATTTCATAAATATATGATGAATAACATAAAGGATTAAACCGGGTACTCAAGGATTAAAATGTAGTAATCTTCAAAGTGGCAGTTAATATTCATGACTTTATATTACTACGAATATTTTAATGAAGGGGTTGCATGTACAATAAAGTCTTGGGATATAATTTATAGATAAGGCCTAAAGTGTAACTATATTTATATAGTGGTATTAAATATAGTTAATGGTAACTTTGGACTTGTCAAGAGTTGACAGAAAAGCCCAAGGCCCATTGGAGCTAGTGTCTTATTGGTCCCTTTTGGTCCCACTCCAAGCCACATACTAAAGCCCAATTGGGAAGGCCCAAAAGGCTAGCCCAATTAGATAATCAGTTATATATATAAGGAGGAGAAACATACAGATTTGAATAAGGCTTTTTCATGAGACTTTTCATTAAGTCTTTTCATGAGAGTTCTCATAAGGAATGAAATGTTTTTATGTGAGTGTTGGACACTCTTTATTCTCTCCTTGGAAACTAATTGAGAGACCTCACATCTTGGGCATCAAGTGGAATTGGAGTGAAGATTAAAAGTCTTCCCAAGAACTTCTGATCTTCGGTTTTGAATTTCACCGCACCAAGGTACGCATTCTTGTTCTCAAATTCTGAAACTTACATAGAACATGTTATCATTTTCTAATGAAGTAAATCCGTTTAATTTTCTGCTGCGCACATGTATATTTTCCAACACTTATATGGGGCCAGGATTTAGAACCCTTGTTCAAGATTATGTGACCTTATAAATATCTAGAAAAACAATAGAAATTCCTTAGATTTAGGCAATGTGGGTGCAACACTCTTTTAGAAGAAAATGAGTGTGCGAGTGCAACACTCTTTTCAAAAGAAAATGAAAGGTACGTAGAAGTAAATGGTAACGGTATGCATTTGGATGCGGCTTTTTGTTGATTGTTTATTACTTTATTTGAGGAGGAAATGGGCAAATGCCCCTTTCAAAAAAAACATCTAGCATTTTGCCCCCTTTCCCAAACTAATTAGGGAAATGCCCCTGTTATAACTTGATTGTCCAAAAATCGAGTTTCAAAACGCCACTATAGGGTCCTTAAAACGTCACTATAGGTATGGGGTGATTAAACTTATTAAAAAAAAAAAATTCATGGAACTCAAGTTCATGGAGCTCAAGTTCCAAAACACCGCTATAGGGTCTTAAAATATCACTATAGGGCTCCTTAAAACGCCACTATAGGGCTCCAAAAAAATTTTTTTTTTTTTTTTAATTTTTAGTTTGTTATAACTCGATTGTCCAAAAATCGAGTTTTAAAACAGAGGCATTTCCCTAATTAGTTTAGGAAAGGGGGCAAAATGCTAGATTTTTTTTTTTTTAAAGGGGCATTTGACCATTTTGGCCCTTTATTTGATGAAAGTTGGTTTTAAGTATAATTGCTGGAAAAATTGTGCCACCTACTTTTCTTGCCTATCAAAGTAAAGAATGATAATTCAAGGCTATGTTTCATTCTTTAAAAAAGTTATGACAATTAGATTCCATTTTATTTCTAGGTGACCTAATATGACAACATTAGTCGATTGGACTCACAACTTGGAAGTCCCAAGATTTAATGTAATTGAGGTCCAACAAGCGATCTAGGTGTTTCTGGATTTTTGTTATGCTCCTATGGTGTGTGTATATATATATCGTTAGGACATATGTGGAACATGTTATGAACATATGTCATTTAGAATTGGTTTATATCATTTGGCAAAATGCACTTTACTTGTAATTGGGTAGATCTAGGATGTGTTTAATACTTCAAGGAATAAGAGTTCAAGTCCAAGTATTGAAGTCATGCAAATCTGTCTGAGAATCAAGTGAAGAAGTGTTGTTCATTAAAACTCGACAGATGTATCTATCGAGATTTAAAATGTGAAGCTCGACAGATGTATCTATCGAGAATTACGAAAATCAGATTTTCAGATCTGTTTTTTACGCATATCCAAGCTATGTGTTTAGGTTTTCTTTTCTCACAACCCTAGACATATATAAAGATTATTTTAAGGGCCTTCATAAGGTTGTTGCACTTGTTGTTGCATGCACATTGTGACTGGAGATAATTTGCCTTAGTTCATCTTTCTCTTGAAGAAGCTGCTGCGTTTGTATGTCGTAGGGTTTTGTAACCAAGGAGCTTCTTAATCTTCATCGTGTGAATGAACTGAAGAACTTTGCAGCCAACATCCTTCTCAAGTTGGTGTGTTAGTCACATATGTACTAAGATCCGTGCATCGATTAGTTAGTCACGTACTTGGAGCCGTGCATTAAAAGGAGAGATTGTCACTATATTACAAGTCTATTTGTGTATTAGGGTAATGGTTCAACTGTAGGTTGGTATAAGGTACTAAGATTCTTTTACTTGTAACCGCTTGTTTTGATAATAGTGGATTCTCGGAAGTGGTGACCTTAAATTCACCCGGTGGGGTTTTGCCTCGGAGGTTTTCCTCATTCGTAAACAAATCACCGTGTCAAATTTATTTTCCACTGCATTTAGTTATTTAGTGATTTGTTTGTGCTACCACGCGTATTGTATGTTAATTAACTTAATTAATTAACTTGACTAATTAATTGGTTAATCTACCCAAGGGGTCAATACATTCTTGGGATGCAATTTTCTTTTGGGAAGCATATATTTAGAGTTTAGTTTAAGATGGTAATATCACACAGAACATCTAGTCAAGAAGACAATCTTTTCCTATTTCATGAATTCTCGTTTCCGCTATGTTCGTAGACATGGTAATAATGTCGCCCATAGGCTTAGTAGAAGAGCTAAAATTTCAGACCATTTTCTTGTTTGGATGGAGTACTTGTTCCACTAGATGTTTTTGATGTTTACAATTCAAATTTTTTTTTTTTAAGTGTCATAAATATTATAAATTATTATTGTTGGTGTGAATGTTATCAATGAATTATATTCATTTAGTAATATTTCTTTTAAAAGGATAGAGAGAGTTGTAAAACATAGTCTGGTTCCTGGTAGAAGTACATTTTGAGATATCTTAAGGAATTGGTGGTATGTGGTTCTAAATACTAAATGCTTAGACTAACAACTGTGATATATTTATTCAGTATTATTTATTTTCCTTGCGTCTCCAATCTTACTGGGAGGTGGGAGTACTGGTACTCTTTTATTTATCTAATTCAGTTTGCCACTGACTGACTTTGCTACTGAGTTTGCATGAGAGGCTAAGAGCAATCAAGAGCCATGTTATAGTCAAGGATTGACCTTTTTGGGCTCAGTTGAGAGTATATATGTCAATTTCGCTTCTCGTCAACTACCTGAGATAGTCCCAAGGATTGTGGGTTCCCTTTCGAGGCTCATGTATTGTTTTGAGACCGCCTAGGAACAGTCTTAAGGCTTCAATTTCCATGGGCCTTTAGCTGGAGATACATTTTAATGAAAGATCCAGTGGTTCTTGTTGCTGACCTTGTGAGCCCAATTTCACCCAACTCCGGGTCCTTGTTTACAAGGATTGTGGGCTAAAAAAAAAAAAAGGTTTTGGACTGGCTTTGTGGGTAATGGCTTTGCTGGTTTGTTGTCCGAAAAAGTGCCTCTGAAACTCTTCCACTGAATTGTATAGTTGCTAGATTGACTCTCATCAATATATATCAGCTGGGTAAGGTAAAGGAAGTTTATACTAGTAATTGTCTTTGGCAGGGACGGCAGGGACAAAGCCGGTGCTTTGAGTCAAGGAAGGCAGTTTTACTATTGGTTGTGTGCAGTAATTTTAACCTTTAACTCTATTATTACTTAGTTGTTGATAAATTTTTTTTTTTTTTTTTGTCGGTAAGAATAAAATTATTTTTGTTTATAATTTTTTAACTAACAGGGTTGTTTATTTTAAATAAAATTAGTTAATTGAGCTTACTTTTTTTTAAAAAAATTTACTATTGGTAGTTTTTGTTATTGAGCTTTTTTTTTTTTTTTTTTTTTTTTTTTTTTTTTTTTTTTTTTTTTTTTTTTTTTTTTTTTTTTTTTTTTTTTTTTTTTTTAATTTTTATAAATTTTTAT
>Ga0115851_101416_pt1 | contig 11680 bp, 10 predicted proteins | sample InSIn2gowninarea_FD_83865 | JGI IMG/M metagenome (GOLD analysis project Ga0115851, IMG submission 83865)
CTCTAGAAGCTAATCAAAGTTTAAAATATCAAAAGGAAAGTGGAGTTAGTGGCTTGAACAAGTCAATGAGTTGAATCCAGATCAAATCAAGCATATGAACAAAGTTTGTGGAGCTTAATAGTTCTTGGTAATTATTGGCTTGAGCATCTCAATTCATCTATATATTGGAGATATCTCAATGATAGTTTGGTTGTATGAGTTATGTGTTGAGTGAGTGTGAGAGTGGAGAAAGTATGCAAGTTATGTGAGAGTTGTTGATGAAAATTTTCTGAAGCAGTTTGTTGGTGTTGCAACAGTTAGGTGAATTATCTTTCAACTAGTATTTTGTGCAGCTAGTGAGGAGATGATTGGAGTTTGATTGCAGGAGTATTTGGAGATTGTTTTTCAGTTTTTGTGGAGAGATTTTGATTGGATTTTGTGGCATAGATTTGGTTTTTCATTGTGTGCTTTGATGATATTTTGTTTTAGTGCTCATGTTGAGTAGTTCTCAGTTCCAATATGAAAATGTATGAAATGAGAACCACGTAGAGGAGTGGATTTTGAGGACTCCAATAAAATCAATATAAGTGAGTAGGTTTCTCAATCCAATGGTGGTTGGATAACTGTTCGACAAAATATAAGCAAGGATCATTGGTCTTGGTGGCTTCCAGCAGATTGGAATTTTTAGAGTCGATTTGTAAATTCTTTCATAGGGATATATTGTTCTTTGCTTTGATAATTTCATTTCTTTATTAACACATTAAGTTCACCCAAAAACATGATAACATTATATAGATTTACATAATTATTCATCATCATATGAAACTATGTAGAAAGAATAGTATGGTTATCATCATCAATGCAATAGAACATAAAGGAACAATAGAAGAAAATATTTCACACATAGAGACACCAGGATTGGTTAGAGACTAGGGACAAAACTACTATGGGGAAAAGCCTTGCAATTTATTCTTCTTATATTGTCATCAAATAATTAAGTAAAAGAGTGTACAATGAACCATATCTTCATCTATGCAACTAACCAGCCAAACAACTACAACATCCATGAAATGAACCCAACAATGTATATGCTCAAAATTATGATTTTGAAGATTGTAATGAAATGTCACTGTCTGTAGTCAACTGCGGAACCCTATAGTCACTGAGGTTAATATTGGAAGACTAAGATTTCATCTTTTAGATCTTGATCGCATGGAGGAGGTGTCATGCAAGCTAATATATCTTTCCTAGTCTCATGGATGGAGAGTTGTCAATGCGAATGGAAGGCTCCAGCCGCACAGATGAGCTTATGTGCTTGCAATTTTACCTCAGAGCGAACTTGATGCTCGATAGACGAGCCTCAAACCTGTGCGAACCAGAAACAAGATAGAAGGGTGTCTCATAATTGTGTCCAAATGAGGTATAGGGCACTTGTATTTATAGCCTTTCAAGGTGGTTCACTTTGCTTTAGGTCCGCCCTTATCAAATATGCACATGTGGGCTTTTATTCATAAGTACACTTTCCCTTATATTATTTGAGTGATCTTTAGGTCAATTTTGGTCCTCTTGAAAAAAGGAATTAAATGAAACTATTATCTCTATCAGGTGAGATGTACAAAGTGGAATTTGACCGAAATTGCATATTTTTAACACTCCCTATCAACTAGGGATAATTCCACTTGCATCATGTCATGTGTATAAAATCATATTTAATATCAAGTATCTCATCGTCTCGTATCATCAATGATCATATAAATTCATCTCTCACTCACTCATGTTTATCTCTTGATTGTACCTACTCATATGGTGAATATTCTCAAACATAGAATAAAAATTTGTCATCGGAGGGGAGCCTAGGCTACCACCCTCTATTCATCGGGATACTACCCGAAATCGATGTCAATGGGCTACTACCTAATAATATTGGCGGGGAGTCAAATCTATGACTCACATCATCATCAAAGAGAATATCATCAGGGAGCACGTCTCAACCTTGAACCACATTGGGGAGCTACTACTCAACCGAAAATATCATGGGGGAGCTACTACTGCGACCCCATATTGAGAAATAGGTTATATAGGGGAGCTACTACTCAGCCCATCATGTTGCCTACTGATCTTCCCAACAATGAACCTAAATAGTCATGTGGTAGAACACTTGCATTATAATATGAGCTTGGACGAGATACTTGAATTACCAAGAGGTAAGGATCACATGCCTCCAAGCCTCCTCAACCCGTTGGCCAAATGGGGAGGGATAATACCAACAAGCCTTGCTTGCAGGTGTGATGCCAAGTAAGGTATACTCTGTAAATGCCAAGATAGGGTGATATACCACTCCAACCCTATGGGTAACATATATGGGTGATACCCTATTGTCCAGATTTCCCTCAACCCTAGGAGTTGTCTATCTCAATTCCACACCGCGGGAGCTTAGACAGGGGAGGATGATTTGGCTCAATTTTCTAGATCAATCCCACTCTTTGTAGAGCATAAACATATCATCATGATCATATATGGTAATCATTGACTCAATAACAAATATCTCCTATTCATACAGGACATCAAATCAAATATCATATTAGAACATAAAAAAATCATATATATATATATATATATATATATATATATATATATATTACCTTTGACTCCGCCCATTATGATATGTTTCAAATGCGATATAGATGATACTGTAGTTGATAGTTCTGTCGGGTCCACTACTTATCACAATCGCATATCATCCACATCACATTCACTGTGACCACCATAAGCTGGAACCATCGCCTTAACCACCAAACCTAACCACCTTATGTGTGACCACTCAGTCTTAACCATGAGATACATAGTTTCATTGGTGGGGAAGTTGGTAGGACTACCAATTTTGGTGGAACTACCAAAATTAACTCTAGATAAAGAATTTTACTGGAAGTTAGCCAGATTTGGAGGAGGAAATTATGGAAAGACAAGAAGAAGTCATAACTAAGGAATTTCTCAAACAAACGAGGAGGAAAAAGAGGCAGGGGTGCCATTTTTTGACTTTCTGAACTCATTGGAGCAATTTTTAGAAGTATTTGAGCATTGTAAACACATATTTTCACCTTTGAGCATAATAGAGAGGCCCAAGCCATTCGAAGTTGGACCAAGGAGATGTAGTCCATGAGGGGTGAACTATTTTATCATGTTTCTGTTGTAATGTGTTTTTTATGATGTTCTATATATGTTTATGACATTGTTCAATATCTTACTTATGTTAAATTGCTCATAACATTAATATAAAATCTCATCATTTCACTTGCAAAAAAATCATGAATCCTTAAGCACAAGGAAAGCATTTTGTTTCTAATTTGAGGAGGATCTTAGCATGGGAATCTAATATTCTAAATCATATTTGTTTCACACAACAAATGGTCACTGTAAAATACCACACTCTGTAATATAATTCCAGTTTTTATCTCCAAAGGTCTAGTGTATAACCTTCACTCTAATACCACCTTATTATGCTCCATCCCACCATTTTAGACTTCCCAAGCTAATGGGAGGTGTTACTTTCAACTAACTCAACATCCATGGTCTCACTATGGAGATGGGGATACAAATTTTTTTCTTTTCCAAAGCTTGCACAATTAAATTTAGATAAAACCATTGAATTCAACTCATCAATAGAGTTTTAATGATATAAAATTTACCTCAATTTGACTCTAGGATTGAGAGTTCTTCCCCTTTAAATATTACCTAATTAACCCTTGCTACATTAGCAATATGTTTCCATGTGGCATCCAGTGTGACCCAAGTTCCCCCACTATGTCATCTATAACACCTAAATGGCTTCCACGTGATCATGGTCATAAATTCGTGGCACTTGCTACCTCAACCATACTTGTGGGTCCCACAAAACCTGAACCTTTCACACAATGTGAATAATTACTTTATATACAACTATAAGGGTTATATGGGTGTACACAAAACTTGCATCGTGAAAACTCCATAGACCCCTAGACCCCGAGATTCCCAAATTCCCACGTCTCCACAAATTAATTTAAACTTGGTCCACATCTGGTCCTTGCCCACATCTGAGGATCCACAAGTTTTCATTGTCTCCTCATCCCCGAATGTCCCAAATATTATATACATCCTTCACTTGCGAGGTGATCCAACCTCATGCCAAATATTCACCAAATGGCCCCACCCTAGATTTCATATCAAATCTAATGTGCAAGTAAATTTGGTTCCAAGACATAGGGCACCCAAATGTGCCTCACTCCAGATATCACCTTTACGTGCCTTCTCTATGAAATATCCAAAATATTTCCAAATATGATGCTTTAAAAAGAGTGCACAAGGGTAAATTAGATAGATGCCCAAACTCCCAAATACATCTATCAATATTAAGGTACATATAACCCATATGTAAATCCTTCCAAATAATTATTTATACCTACATACAAATATGATATTTTTAGTATTCAGACTTCGAAATTCTAAAGAATTTCCTAGGGAAATTTCCTAACCCTTTAATGAAGTAAAGCATCACTCATAACACTAACTTCTACAGGAATAAAACCCTCATTTCCCTGATCACACTATAGACATTACACTGTGTCATGATATGGTAAATCGATATATTAATATGCCTACTTCCAAGCACAAAAGAAATCTTAACCATGGATAACACTACTCTATACGTTCATATACAAAAACCTCATATTAAATCAGGTAATGGATCCTAGAATGACTGCATAATATCTATTGATATATCATACATTGCAACATCATCCATAGACATTTACTAGTTTTTGAGCTACAAAGGTCCATGATATTCATAACACCCAATAATTGAAATCACAAACAATTACAATCAACTAAATATATCAAGCAATCATACATAACCATGTAAACAACTCTATGACCCATGAAATATCTAGAACCAATGAAGCATCAACAAATACAAGGGTTTGCAAGTCCCTCATAACCATGAGTACATATAGATAAAATCTCATTAGAGAGAAAAAAAAATCACATTCCTCCATTATCAATGTTGATACATTCATTTTCATAAACATAGCAATATCATTTACAATTTATAGTGCAACATATGTACAACTGAATATACTTATTTGATTAACATAATTGACTGGAAACTGAGGGAGTTACTTTAGCTCTCCACCAAAGCATAGACCAATTACATTACAATATTTCTTGCAATTAACCATCCCCAAGTTGTATTCAGAGACTGCAGAGTTAAGTACTTAAGGGAATTCACACCAATACAGGTCAACTAGATCACATAGGAATCCATAGCATACAATGTCTCCACCTGACAACCAGGAGTACAAAACACATAATGTTTCCACCTGCTAAACACTTTAGAGATCTAGAGCACAAAATGTTCTAGATGAAAAAATCTGCAAAGATCCATAATGCTAATCCAGGTTGTCATTGATGTCAATATGGCACTAGCCGAGATGGAGAATATTGTTGAGATGCCTGATTCCAAATGATGATGTCATATCTCTTGTTTCATAAGAATGTCATCAATTAATATGTCAAGTCACTAATGAATAAGTCTTAAGAAGTGCCAAGTGCCAAGTATTTAGAAGCCCTTGATGACATATGGGGGACTATATTTGATGATGTCATATATCTGATGAATGACCAAAATTGATGATGGCACTTGATGAGGTCTTGATAACATGGTTGGAAGATTATTTTGGAGTTATCCTAATGATGTTGCACTATGACTGCACTATTATATCATGACATTGTTCATGCGGCATGCTACATGGATGTTTCACTCCTACACAATAACTTTATGATACTATGATGACATTGATAACAATGAAGAAGCCAAGGAATGAAGAATCCACACTGTCCCAAACATTCCTCATGCTGTCCCAAACATTTTATGTATAAAATTTAAGGATATTCACAAATAAAAATTATTTCGGACACCTTGGAGGAATCATTTGAAATTGGATCCTAGAACATCTTAAAGAGGTTTTTTTTCCTCTTTCTAACGAGCCTTTATTTTCCTTGAAACTCCGAATAGTTTGTGGGATATTGAATTTTTAAGTTAAGGAAATTATTCCTAGCAGTGAGCTGACCTACACTCAGAAATGCAAGTCGGCCTCACTTCCAATAAACATGTCCCTTCTGTTATAAATGAAATCGCTATAAATAGACATCTAAACACTTCATTTTGATCAGCAATTCAAGCAAGAATTCATAGATACGAAGTACAAGAGAAGATATAAGTCCAAGGAGAACAAGGAGACTATTGTTTAGGACGAAAAAAAGGATAATTCTGTTTGGGCATAAAATCTTGGTCGAAGCCGCCATAGTTGCTATGGTCGAAACTGCCATAGTTGTTGTGGTTGAAGCTGCCATAGTTTCCGTCGTTGAAGCTGCCATAGTTTCTGTGGTTGAAGCTACCTTAGTTGCTGTGGTTGAAGCTATCGTAGTTTCCATGGTCAACGTTGCCATAGTTTCCGTGGTTTAAGTTGTCGTAGTTGTCGTAGTTGAAGATGTCATGGTCGAAGTTGTCATAGTTGTTGTGGTTGAAGTGTTGATTTATTGGGATTGGACAAATAGAGCTTGTTAAAGTTTTCCCTTGAGAACATAATAGGGTAGAGTTGGAGAACTTTGTGAAGCAACATATTGAATATTTGTGGAGATCATTGAAGACCATGATGCATTGAAGCCGTTATGAGGTGACCTTGAAGAAGTTTTGTTTGGGTAACATGAAGAGAAATGGTGACACCTTCATGTGAAGAAAAAGGTTGTCATTGATGATGTGACATGGAGAATAAGTGAAGGCATAGCTAAATATTGATAGGGCTTGCTGAAGAAAACGTTGGGAGTCATGAAGTATAACCAAACATACCTTGACAAAGTGAAGCTATAAGGTTGGAGCCCTTGGGGTTGGTGCCTTGGAAAGTCCAAGTTGATCGTTGGAAAATATAGGACTGGTGTCCTTGGAGTTAGTGCTCCTAAACTCAAGGTTGGTACCTTGGATAAGATAGGGTTCGAGCCCTAGAGGATCAGAGTCCTTAAGAAACCAGGTTGGAGCCTGAACCAGATATAGGGTTGGAGCCCTTGAGGTTAGTGCCTCAAAATTGACAAGGTTGGAGCCTTGGAAGTCCATGTTGGTACTTGGAAAATATAGGTTGGAGCCTGGGAGATTGAAGATCTATGTCTTCACCTAGGGTTGGAGCCCTACATATATTGTACTTGATTCATTGAAGAAATTAATAAAAGCATTTATTCTTATTCTTCATTTTGTGTTCTAAATATAAGTTGTCTAACTGGTAAAAGTAACAATTGAAAAGAAATACTAATTAAGCCCCCTCTCAGTATTTCCCACAATTGGCATCAGAGCCAGTACCTTCACTCAAAGCCTAATAGCTTGAAGGTTGATCATTAGAACACAAATGGCGAAGTTAAGGAAGAAAGTATCCAATCCTCCTAAAGATGTGTCTCCCTCAACCACCAAAATTGAAATGAATCATTTTATGAAGGCTCCATTGTTCAATGGAAACTTTGATATATGAGAGGCAAGAATGAGGAATTTATTAAAGACTCAATGCATTGAAGTCTGGAAATCGGTGATTGTTGATATCATGATGGATGGAGAATCCAAGGAACATAATACAAGAGCAATGAAAGCAATCTTGAAAGGGCTACTTGATTCTATGAAGGCCAATTTTGAAAAATGTTCATTAGCAAAAGACATATGGGATAAAATTCATGATCTTTACTCAAAATGAGCATTGAAAATTATTGGAAATCTAGAGCCCATCAAGGAAGGTGAAGATAAAAGTGATAACATCAAGGCTAAATAAGACCTAGAAGATGAAGAGAATGAAAAAGATTTCGAAGAAGATCTCCTCACTAAACTTATGGCTACCATGGAAGAGATGTTGGCTTATGGGGGCCTAACACAGGTTTGAAGTTATTTATCCAAACAAATCCCTACACTACTGGCCCTTTCAGCATTATCTCGTGGAGCACGGACTGAAGTCTCACCCGAAGCAATATGGGGGGATGCTAGAACCAAGTTTCCGCACCCTTGAGATGTCTGTGAATTCAGTTTAGTCCAACTAGAATTGCCTTCATGCAAGTTGCTTCGCGCACTGTTCTATCCTTCAGTACCTTCACAATTTGTTAGAATCGACTTTCACACAGCCCTAACAAGGGGCTTAAGTCCTTTCGCATTGCTATGGCAGTGAACTATGCTTCCCAAACTAGACTAAGTATCTCAATTATCTTAGTGACATATCTTAATTATATTTGCGTAAATAGATCTTCCTACTTGCATTCACTTAATCAATATAATTATACACATTCGCGCATCATATAAGCATTAGAAGTGAAATTTATACCCAAGATAACAGATGTATAAACAATAAATAAATACATAGAAATGGTAGAAACTTATCTTTATTAATACTTCCAACTATTTACAGACTCGACTCGCCCTACGCACTCAGTGTAGGGGTCTGCACACTCAGCTACAGACTACTAGGCCTCTACGCACTCAGCTACAAAACCTCTTCCTACTCTACGACCCAAAACTAGACTTTACACTTCAAACCTATCTCGCATACATCATATGTTCTTCATCTTAGATTAGATTCACTTAGCTACTTAGAGCCTCATTCTATTTATATAATCCCATGGTCTGTGGACCATGGGGAGATCTTCTACACATGACATTACAATAAATAAAATAAGGGTGGACAACCCAATGACTCTGCAACGAACTACATGCTTCGCGCCCACAAAATGCGGATTCTTGATATTGGAATTACAAAGTTGACCAAAATTTAGGCCCTAATCCCCAAAAATTCCTTTGGGGGATGCAGCGCCCAATAGGCCCCAAACAGAAAAATCGTGACTTGCCATCAAGTCACTTTGTAGGTGCGGAGATTTTTGCGTAAGGACCTCCCAACTCTGATTGGATCGCTGCAAGTTTGGTAGTGCACTGAGTGGCTACCTACTGAACTTCCTCGACGTGCTGTTCAATGAATGTTGTCATTGAACTGCTGCCCTGAATCCTTTCCTGAGTTTCTTGCAGCTACACGAGCTTTGCTTCAATAGAAGCTGTAATGGTATAATCCTCGCTGATCCACAGATGTAAGTGCGCCTTAAAAACTTCTTCTTATGTTGAGCAGCATCCACCTACTCCTTGAGCACCTTTTCCTATTGTATCCTTGTGAGCCTCTACATAAGGGAAATTGTCTGTGCAGTCCCTTTTACCTCGTCATACTTCTGCTACAGTTCACATGCCTCTGTCTCTAGTCTCTCTATGTTCTGGTCCTCCTGCAGGGTGGTGAGGACTTCTAATGACTTATCAAACAACCTCATGCAGTCTGTCACTGCACTATTAACCGCTACCATTGTTGTTGTGATTGTGATGGTGCATTTTTCCTTAACCTCCAACAGAGTTGAAAGCTATGCCTTCAACTGTAGTTCTGCTATCTAAAGGTTCAATTCTAGTTGAACCCTGGCATTTTAGAGCTTGTGTCGTGCACCCTTGCTATTAACTTTCAGATGTGCATCTCCACCAGTTCCTCTGCTTGGATGGCCAACTCTAGGACCATCTGGCAGGCTTCCTCCACCACCTTCACTTTCTGTCTATTCTACTCCATGGCCTCATTGCACGGTAGGCTCAACTACTCAATGTTGATGCATTTCTCGCTCATTACTTGTATCGTGTGACTCTCCCTAGCCCGTAGTTCTATAGTGACTCCATCCAACAAAATATAGAGCATCTCCAAAGGGAGCATAACCACGTTTAACCCGATCCCTTTCAAGTTGCTAACCATAGGCCTATCAACCTCATTTTCTGTAATGAGTGCTCCATCTGGCAGCACTATTGTGTTGGTCATCCTGGCGTGCAACATTTCCTCAGCCACCAATGTGTCGACTACGAGGCTGGTTGACATTATGAGAACCTACTGAGTGTGCACCTGCAACTCCTATATTTGCATCTAGAGAGCCTCGAATATCATCTGGTGTTGCTCCTCAAACTACTGGAGGGCCTCTGCAGTGACATCCCACACCATTTTACTGATATCATGCAGATACCCCTCAGTGAGGGTGATTAGGTCAAATGAAGTTTTTGAGGCCTTTGTCTTCGTGCATGGCCCTACCTATTGTCTTGGGCATGGAAATTTTAGTTGGGTGGACGTTGTCTTTGAGTCTGCACCACCTTGTTCTGTATTAGTCTTTAGCCTAGGCAAAGATGAATTCTATCCTTCACGCTCTTCTTCTGTTGTCTTCTGCTGCTCCTTGGCAAACTTTGTAGTGTCGCGCACCTCTTAAGCCATAGCCACTACTTCTTCCTTCTTGCGTTTTTCTGCCAGCTGCACTATCTGTAGTTTCATCTCTTTCTTCTTCTACTACACAATAGACTTCTCTGCTTCCACCGTGGAGCCAGCGAGAGCTCCACTCTAACAGCTAAGACTCAAGGACCATGAAGCTGATCATCGGTCGCCAAGTAGGGTAACTCATACCACGTCTTCGTGGGGTCCTTCCATGCCCCGATGAAGACATGGTAGAAGTTTGCTTTGAACTCCGTGAAGCTCTTCAGAGTATTGTAGACCATGGGTGATAACCGTGGTTTGTGATTAATCCCCATTCTCATGTTCATCTCCATGAGCACCCAAAAGATCTTGCTCTCCCTTATCATCTGTGCGTCCCTAGTTTCCCACAGTGGAGCATACTTCGATGCCTCTGGAAGGTCCTACGCAATTGACGGGAATTGGCTATCTTCACAAAACTCCCATCCCACCAGTACTATTGACAATACGAGCCATGCATAATGGAATGTTTTACCCTACTCCTATGCCTCATGACAGTTCTCAAGGAACTCACTGCATAGATAGTTTTCCTAGTTAAGTTGGACCCCTTCTACACATTGTGCTGCTAGTGCAACCATTGGCATGAGCACCTCATATGCGCGACATTTCTGCATCACCTTTCATACCAATATCTGTGTCATGACCTTAACAGTAGGGTTGTTGATGCTAGAAATAGCGTACCATCTCTTCTTCTTTTCCAACTTAAACCTCTTTTCATGGCCTCCATGATGACCAAACCATCACTCTTTCCTTCTGAAATGTTTGATAGGTCCTCCCCTGTGCAAGGGAGCCATGTAACCCTATGAACCCAATGGTCTGTGATGGGGATGGGCTCCTCCAGCCATAAGCACCCATCATGCACCAAGTAGAGTAGCTACCTGATGACGAAAATGGTCACTGCGGCATGATGGTAATGTGGCAACTAGAGCAGGTTTAGAAACCTTGCTTTCTCAACACCTCTAGGCCATTTGCATGGCTCCAACTCTATTATTCCAACCAGCGTGTCTTCTTTCTGGTGCATTAGCTGCGCGGTCACAAGATGTGGGAACTTCTCATGGTTCGCAAGGTCCCAATCTTTAAAATTCAGCATAGGCACTCGCCCCAGGTGTGCTCCTTCAAACACAATATCATTTGGGAGAAGCAAAGTTTGTAGAGATATCTTACTCTCATCTATATCCTTGGGCACCTTTGCTTTACCCTTTCACAGAGGAACATATGCAGGCAACCTGGTGAGAATGTCTGCACCGTGGGTTTCGACTTCCATCTCTACATCCTCCTCCTCCACCAAGATCTCTTCAGATTCCTCCTTGTCAGCCTCCAGATTAATGGCCTTCCCCTTT
>Ga0115851_101711_pt1 | contig 11678 bp, 14 predicted proteins | sample InSIn2gowninarea_FD_83865 | JGI IMG/M metagenome (GOLD analysis project Ga0115851, IMG submission 83865)
AAGCTCAACTCCCACAGTTGACCATGACATTAGCATGGTTGACCAAAATGTGTGGCCTAAAATTACTGCGGGGGTTCAACCTTGTTGAAGCTCCCGTACATTCTTTATCCATGTAATCTGCCATAGGGTCTTCGAAAGTGTAAGAAAAAATATGGTCCTGGTCAGCCCCAAAAGAAAAAATATCTATGTATGAAGGTTCTATTGGGATAATATGCTCAATAGAACAATCAGCAACACCTTTAAGAAAATTATCTATGTCACTTTTATGTCTCCACTTTTCATCTTTGAGCTTTGATTGAAAATAATTTGTAATTATGACCTTAGGAAATAAAAGAAAAGTTTTCACATCACTATATGACATATGGCCAACTTCAAATAGATTGTTTACCTCTAATCCATGGGCATTATTGTGTTCTTCAATGCAATGATAAACAATCTCTTTATCAGCTTTATTTTTACATAAGATAGCCTCTTTTTTCTATGATAAATGGCTCAACATATTGTTGTCCAACATTTCCCACTTGCTGGTTTTCTTCTCTATGTCCAACACCCAACTCATGAACTTGAAGACCTTCATCCTGTGAAAGGAAACCATCACCTGTTATTTATTTAGAATAGGCTCCATCAAAGAATCACTTTCACACCCCTTCTATCTGTAGCTCTGTATTTTCATAGGCTGAAGTAAGTTGCCTCTCGTTATCTTCAGCAAATTCTGCATTGTCATTCAGCATGAAGCAAGAAAGTCATCTTTTTCCTAGCTATATATAGGTGAATTACTTGCTTCATTATTTGTGATTGTTCTAATAAATAATTTTTTCTCTGTACAGCCTCCTTTCTTCCCCGCCAAAAAATGGTATGACAACATAAGAAAAAGCTAGTTTCAAAACACCACCCAATTTAGCCCCCCATGACCTAGATAGTAACATTCCAAACCTAGCATGGATATCTGCTACCACTACATCCATTGCCAAAATTTTGGCTGGAATCTAGGCTAGTGACACCACGACATCTTTAATGCCCCCCAGACACTTGACTTTATGTGAATCAAAAGAATACAAGTCTTTGTAAGGTTTAGTAACTTGTAGGTTTAGTTGTTTCATCACTGATAATGGCATAAGGTTATGTGAGACCCCTGAATCAAACATACAATTGTGCAAGAGTAAATCATGAACCAATAAAGAAATGTAGAAAGAAGGTGTTGAAGAATCTACCTCCTCCACATGTGAACCAAAAACCACTACTAGTTTATCTTCTTGCAAATTCACAATGTCATTTATATTCACATTCTGAGATAGATTGATAAAATCTGTAATTTCTCTTTGATAAGCTGGTGTTTTAACCAACTCTGTGAGGGGTACCTAAATTCTGGTCTTTTCTAACTCTTTGGTGAAACTAAACACATGACTCTGTTTAGTATTCCTTTCATTCTCATCTTCACTTTTCTTCATGACTGAAATCTCTTGTGGAATGGAAACAAGTTTCTCTAAATGAATTTTTTCACTTTTGTCTTGAGAGGACTCACCTTGAAGAATTTGAGTCTTGCTACTTGTATTCTACTGTTGCTTTCCTTTATTCAATTTTTTTGCAAGTTGTGGTTCTTGTTCTTATGGAGTCACCTTTTGTAAGGGAGATGGAACTTGCTGCTCACCTTCATCTTCTTGACTTCTAGATCTTTTCCTTGATCTCAATTCATATTTCTTATGTAGCTTTGCCTGCATAAAATCAGAAAACCGCTTCCAACATTCATCAATTTCATTATCATCATAGATGACATTTGTTTCACTATATTCTCCTCCATCAACACCTATTTCATCTTCATCTACTGCATACAATGTGAAAATATGGTCATCATGATACTTGGAATGCTCTGGTACTCCATCAGGATCTACTTTTATATACAGTGGTGTTTGAATCTGATCTTGATCTTTTCTCTCCCTTTGTAAAATTTGTAGAGGTTGTCTTCTATATTGAGGAATAAAATTTCTATTTTTTTATACTTGTCTCTGAGAATTCTTACTCTCTAATTCTAATTTAATCAATTTCTTAGACAAATGTCTAATTACATTATTCATGTCCTCTAATGTTTGATCTTGAGAGGATTCTACTTTAACCTTTCCCTTATCTTCAATAGGCTGTGTATCTGGTGTTTTACCTACAGCCACTAGATTTGCTTCTATCTCTAATGCATTTGTTTGGATCTAATCAAGGGTTGGGGATCTCCTCTCCCTCAATGTGAATTCCAAATTTGACTCAAAAGCCCTGGAAAAATTATTTTTTCACCGGCAGGAGGGGGCTTATTCTCCACTGGAAGACTATTGTACAATTTATTAAATCTTCTAATCAATTTAGCAACACTTTCATCAAATTTCTTCTTGATAGCATTAAACTTTTTGAGTGAATACCCATGGTCTCTTTTCTCTCTCCATCTCTGGGTGAACAGGTGCTCCATCTCTTTGCATGTTGTAGTAGAGTTATTAGGAAGCCCTTTAAACCATTTTCTTGCTTCTCCATCCAAGGATTGGACAAAAAGTCTTAGAACAGCATCCAGATGTTCAACATTTAGGTTTTCTGCAAAATTACAAAATATTGATACATGATTCTCTGTTGTTTGTTCATCCTCTCCTATGAAACAAGGAAGAATCTTCAATTATTCTAGTGGCATTTGATTCAACTGTTGTGGCATTTGAATAGGTGCATACCTATTCATAAAAAATGCAAGTGCTTCCATATTTTCTCCTGAATTTATTGAACCTCCATTACCAGCAGATGTGGAACCTGACTGAGGAGTAAATGAAGTGTGCAGAGGTGGTAACGTAGTTATAGGTTCAGGCTAAATAACTATAGAAGATACTGAAAAAGTAACAGACTCTAAAGGTTGTTCTTGACATTTGGGTTCTTTGAATGAATTGGATGTAGAAGGTGACTCTTGGTCAATAAAAGATGAATGTGAAAGATGTGATGAACTGTTGCCTAGTGCAGACAGTGTAGGACTTGGTGTAAGTGGAGCTTTAGGCCTTCCAACCCTCTTGGAAACTAGCCTTTCAGGATCTGAAAGGGCTTGAACTTTTTGTTGTGAGGTGTCGGACCTTATATGGGGTCTCTTTGGAGATAGAGTTATTGATTTTGTTCAAAACAGCGAAATATTTCCTCCTCACTGAACAACTGGAGGAAAATATTGAAAACCTAGGGAAAAGTGTTCTTGTCTTCTCTCCCCAGAAATGGCGCCAATTAATGTTGTACCTTAAGAAACCAATTTCCTGGCTATATAGAAATTGTGCTTAAGACATTAATGTTTATAATTATTGTCACTTGTTTGTCACTTAATTGTATGTTGTATTCTCAAATGAAGGACCTGAAAGACTTGGTTTTAAACCCTCAATACTTAGGTGACATGAAAATCTCATAATGCCATTTGATTGATGAATATAAATGATGAATGAAGAAAGCTTGAAGAAGTCATAGACAATATGTTGTTTTACACAGAATCTACTATCTGTGACACTTGGAGAAGTTAAGGATAATATGTTGTCTTACACAGAAAGTACTATCTATAACTTAGAAGAATTGTAGAGGTGGGAAATTTAAGTATAGGAGTCATAGACAACATGTTGTTTTACATAGAATCTACTATCTATGAGACTTGAAGAATTTAAAGATAATATGTTGTCTTACACATAAACTACTATCTGTAACTTAGGAGAATTGCAGAGGTGGGAACATCAAGTATAGGAATGCTCTTTTAAGGGATTTTAACTTCATTTACATAAGAAAATAAAGACTAACAGCTTCATTACCATACTTAAAGGAAGAAAACACTTGATGACACATAACAGAGAAGTCACAAAATCATACCCAACAATGTATGGAAAACTTCTAATTCTTCATTAATCAACAGTTGTATCAGGAATACAGTGCCCTAGTCTCTAGGTTCTCCAAAGGTCTCTAGGTTCTCCAAAGTTCGTACTCTTTCTCTGTAAACTTTCCTCTTTTTATACATTATGAGACAGTTGGTAATCACAAAAACTGTCAGACTACCTAACTATCCTCTAACTGTCTAAAGTAAAAAATATTACAGAATATTACATAGAGGGTTAAAGACACCTCATTCTCAAGAAAATAAAATAACAAGAAGTAATGAAAACTAGAAGGTGATGGTTGTTCACTGTTCGAATCTATAGCTTGAGCCTGTGATTCTGCTGATGTATCTTTGTGTTTCTCTATCATCCATTAATGGAGTAGTGGAGGAAGTGGTGGGGTATGCTGAGTGACATGGGAAATTAACAGATGAAAGTGGTGGAAGATGTGGAATGAGCAATGTGGGGCAGAAAGCTTTGGGAGCTCACTACAGGGGTAAAGAATGTACGGGAGCTTCAACAAGGTTGAACCCCCGCAGTAATTTTAGGCCACACATTTTGGTCAACCATGCTAATGTCATGGTCAACTGTGGGAGTTGAGCTTTAATTAACCTTTGTGCTCCTTACTTCCCCGCATCACACCTCAATGTACTTATCAAGCTATCACTTGATCGCGCCTCTTGAACCTGCATGACCTTTAGACAATGAATCGGTTATTATGGAACTCAAAAAATTAAAACTTTGGTTCATAAACCTGTCACATCCACCTTTTCAATGCCCCTTTGACTCCCATACGGACCCGATAGGAAACAAAAACTACCATTTAAAGATTTATCGCGTTCGATTTTAAAGATAGAACCTAATTACTTTCCAACCTGATATTTGGCCTAACTTTAGCGAATTAAACTGTATTTGATACACCATCGTGTCTGATCTCTGAAATAATCCCAATTCTAGCTAACTACATGATTGTCGTCGAATCTGTGGCCCGTTGATTGGATGGCTCGAATCTTCTCACGGGTTTATCACTTTCAAAACCATTAATAATATAAAAACCACCATTTCTTTCATATTTTTTATTTTTCTTTCATTTTGTGATAAAATTGAAAATAAAACTTAAATAACTATGGATGCTACAATAGGTTCATCAGTTCCACTTCCTTGATTGCACTTAGGGAGTTGAATCATATCATAGTAACTCTTCATCACACGTTTACCCTAGTGGACTAGTTAGCTTTGGTAAATATGGGAGGAGGGTGTTACAGAGTGGTATCAAAGGATGGTTCACCACTTGGACTGGATAGGTGAAATGTGTTTGCCATGAATGCATGTAAGTTGTATATGTGCTTGTTATGTATGCATGGTAGTGGTCATTGTTACTATTGTGTTTCCATGTATAATTTGGTCATGTTGTTGTTGGGATGTGTTTATCATGAATGCATGTTGGTTTTGTATGCATTTGTTATGCATCTCAATGTTTATATGTTGTTATGCATGCATTGTCATGCTTATGGTTATGAATGTACAGTAGGTAAGACATGCATCATGAGGTCATTGTATGAAATTAGGTCATGATGATGTTATTGGTATGTTATGACGCTAATGTGTTGGTTGAGATAGAACAAGAGATGCAGATCATCAAAGTGATGTTTCAACACTAGATTTCGAGGTAAGAGAATATCGTCATATAGATTTATATGTTGAGAATGCACATATGTGGTTAATGGTTGTTATAATAATTAGGGTTATATACTTTTCATTATGTTCTTGTTGTCGTTACATGCATGAAATGAGTATGTGTCTGAAAATTTGCATGAAGTAATGATCTTGTTTTAAGATGGTTGTACTAACACATGTGTTGAGACAAGTTATATGTACTTGAGTGTAAGTAGGTGATAGTTGTAGCATTAAGTGTTATGAATAATGAATGTGAGTTGATTTTTGAGTATGGAATGGTTGTTATACTTGGTAAAGGTTGACTTCAAATTCATAGATGTGATACCTTGACTTGTGGAACATGTCACTAACATGTGTGAACAGTTGCTGAGAAACATGCTTGGTGTTAGCATGACAAGGTAATAGTTGAATTGTTTATATAGTTAACCACGGGGTGATGTGACAATACATAGTAAGACTCGATTGCAACAAGGTAAGAAAGGTAAAAGAAAGGAATTGGGTGAGAATTCCTTTGGCTATGTTTGGAAACCACAATTCCAAACGAATAAATGCCTGAATGTAGGAAGTCTTCTCAATGCTAACCTTGTCTAAAATTATGTGGATATGTGCTATATTCATGGAAATGTATTTGATAGGTATAACAATTGATGTATAGTTATAGCTATAATTTTCAAGGGATTTGGAATCCCTTGAGAGTTGGCATGGATGTATTTAGCTATAAGGAAATGTGCTTGGCACAACACGGTAAGATAGCTAGTATATTACTATATTTGTTTATACACTGACAATTATTAGTGTATGATAGTATGATGTAGGGAATCGCATGGAAAAGGAGAATGCCATGAAATATTTAAGAAGGATCAAGTTGAATTTTCCCTTGGAAGCACTGGAAACCATGGGGTTGAGTCATGGTGTTTGTTTCTAGTTTTATGCTTTCTGTCTTTTGTGATTTGTTTGTGCTGTCGGCCGGATAAATCGTTCTTGCGGACAAGACCGACCTCCCTAGTATCTAATGATATCTAGCGACAAGCAAACCAAACAAATTCTATATTTCTCTAAATATGAAATTTATAAATAAAGGCAAACAAGTGTTTTAGGCCTACCTCGGGTCCAGTGCAAGTTTGTGGAAGCCAGGCTCCGTTGATCCAAATGAGCTCCCTTGTAAAAAATCTGCAAACACAAACAAGCACACACATTAAATAGCACCTAAAATGCCAATATAACAAAGCATACTTATCATGATGATCAAGGAATTCATGAAACAAACCATATAAGACAATTTGTTGAGAAAAATGAATATGATTGTATTAAATTTAATCAAAGAAGAACTTTACAACCTTAGTGCCTTGATGCTAGACAAGCTCCTCCCAGGGTCTAGCAAGAATCCCCTCTACTTTGACAAGTTTCACTCTCTTCCCAATGAAGCCAAAAGGCATGTAATCTCTCCTCTCAAGCTTAACTATGAAGTCTCAATTCCAACAGCATTTACCCTCAAAAATGTTCAGCTTCTAACCTCTCTAACAACCAGCCCAATGCCTTAATTTATAGTGCAATGGAGGGAAGTTACTAGGTCCACCTTCAAAGCGATAAAGCCCTCCTTCAAAGGGATAAGCTCCTCTTATCAATGGATTAGCTCCTTTAGTTTTTGGATGCATGAACCACCTAGGAGCGAACCATCCACATCAAGATTCCTTCTAGAAGCATCTAGAATTAACCACAAGTGAGTTTTTAAGAATAAACTTGTGCCTTTTTTACTTTCACAGGGGTCTACACCCATTCCTTTAGAGATAGAGTGGGCAGGTCCGCAGGTAACACGACCAAGGGGTGCGGGACCACAGGTAACAGTAAGAGAAAGTGCGGAACAAGAGCTTTATTGATTTTCAAGGTCTTTCTCTCATTTTTAAAGCTTGACATGAAGAGCTGAGGTTTGAGACTTGCTAAGGAGGACAATATGAATGATGATAGACCCATACTAACTGCAAATAGTCATGGTGACAATATTTTGTGTAACAGATTGCCCCCTAAAGTGTGAAGTCTGTAGTAGATGAGGGTTTCATTTATCATCTAATAAGAGTGAAGTACTTTATCATTTTGAGGATCATCTTGTGGAAAGCTCGGTTGGAACCTGTAAAAACATTCAATACAAAATATATATATGAGATCATATCATCGCTGAGGTAGGCATTCCCATACTCAGATCAAAACTGACTAGAAAACTAATTAAACTACTCTGATGTAGGAATGATCTTGTAATACATCACAAGTATAGACACATGTAGACACAATATGGGCGCAACCATCCATTTATGAATAGTCGATTGTATAATGAATACAAAATTCCTCGCAACCAAGATGGTGGAAACTAGATCCAGGGTCTTGATTTCTACTTCCCGAAATAGTACAATTCTATCCATGTGAATGAATGTGTCGAAGTCAAACATGGTAGAAACCACTTGATTACTAGTCAATGATGTAAACTATTAACAAGTGTGAGAGAAACCACCATTAATGTCAATGGCTCTCAAAGTACACAATACAACCCATGAAATGTGAATAGATGTGTTGATGTCGAACATATCACGGAATCCTTTGATCGAAGGTCAATGATGCAACCTATCATCGAAGGTGAGAAACCTGCCATTGAGGCATGCAGATCCCAATGTACTGACGATTTCTAGATCATCTTTCTAGATAATGAGCTAAAGTCGATAGAAGGCGATCCGTCGTAGGCAAGCCCACAACACGAAATCATAGATCAAGTTTGAAGAAATATAGTTGCAAACACTGACTCAGGGATGGTCAAGATGGATGACAGATACTTTGCAGATGTATGGTTTATTTGCGCTGACCTCTTGAACACATAACGACACAGCAGATGGTTTGGTGACAATTGACCCAAAGTTAATACCCAGAAACCGGCTGAAGACTTTCAATATGGTTTGATCAACTGTTAGGCAAAGGATTTCCCAACCCAGGTGAATAAAAAGTGTCGTGTTCAAGAGTGGTTAAATGTTTTTCTGAGACACAAAGTATGACAAACAGGCTCATTTTTCTCTCTTTTCTCCCACCATTTCTGGCAGGTATCTCTTTATTTTTGACAAGCTTGAGGAGGATAACATTTGCTTGATTATAAGCTCATCCTTCAGATGAGTCCAACTTAGTTTAAATTTGAACCCTAAGAAGGAGTGGTCCATTCCTGTTTGTAATTTAATAGGTCCTTTACTATTAAATTTTAATGAGTCCAATATAGGAGAAACTCAGTGTTTTTCAATTTTAGAGAGTCTGAAAAAACTTAATAAAACTCCATGGTTGTCCCTTTTCATAAATTTGTGTCTCCCAAGCCCGAAAAGATATAAAATAATATTTGAGAGAACCGCTTGGTCATTACGACCAAGGAGTACTTTTCATAATTAGTGCCTCTGATCCGAAAAAGTAAAAAAGCGATCAATGACACGTCGTTTTATAACCATTATCGAATTTGAAATGACAAAAATCCAGCAATCTTTTCATGTTTTTATGGTCAGAAAAGGGTTGTAAGTGGACCGTCTTTTTAGTTCCATTTTAACGAGCTTAAAAATAAAAACTCGGAAATCTTTTCATATTTTAGGAGTCAGAAAAGAGCTTAAAGGTGACTCTAGTGTTTTTCATCAAAAACGATCAATTTTGCCTGAAAAATCCGTTATCGTGCACAAAACTCAAACATTACTCATACCTGTTTAAAATAGATAAAAATGCTGCAAAAGTTACCTCTTTAAAGTGAAAAATAAACAAATCAAAAATTGATTTATTCAAAAAAACTTATAAAAAGGGCTTTTGTAAATTCATTTTTACCGTTTGACTTCAGAGTGAGAAAAGAGAGCTTTTGGTCAAAAACTTCCCGTGAAGATTGCAGAAAATCTGTCCATTGAAATCGAACGCCATCTCCTCTAGGTAATCCACGTCATCTTACTCTTTCATTTCATCCATTTCAAATTTGTTTTTAGGGTTTCATTTTGTTTTTTTCGGAAATTTCTAGGTTAAAGACCCTCGCGCGGGGGTCCGCAGGCATAGCATAGGAAACCTGCGAACCTCGACTTTTTCGTAAAAGGAAAAAATTCAGGGGTCCGCACCTGCCCTTAAGGCAGAGTGAGGACCCACGCACTATCTCTAACACAGAGGGTGCAGTCCCTGCAACAAAGGTTTTCAAACCTAAATTTTTCAAATTCCACCCAAAAATTTTGATTTTAAATATTCTAATCCGCCTTTTTATTGAATGTAGGGTATACATCATGCTTGATTGGTGGGAACGAGAGCACAAGGATGTGGATCTTGCCGCAATTAATCATCAACCTTCCATTGATGCATTGAAGGCATGCGGTTCATACAAATTCTGGGCCATACCTGGCATGAGGGCCCAGGTGGACTTTTTGCAGTGGCTGGTAGATAGGAGGAACATACAGGACCAGTGTTTTGTTATTGGTGGCCACCAACTCAAAATGGAGCCTGAAGACATTTACTTTTTGACTGGTTTGCCTAAGAGAGGTGAACATTTGCCTCTATTCGTTACTAGGCCAGGTGGCCAGTCTGTCGATAGCCTCCGGCTAAAGTTCTACAACGACCAAACTAGAGACAAAGGGATAGATATCAAAACAATATCCCATCTTGAACTCAAAGTGATTGTGTTTACTATTACCAGGCTCTGCGGAAGCGCAGCACTACATGTGGCCACTGGATCCCAAATGCAGATGGCAGTAGACTGCTTTCGACGCACCATCTTCAACTGGTGTGAGGCTGTGTTGGCTAATATAAAAGGCCAACTGATAAGAGCAAAGAACAGACAACTGAAAACCTTTGGATATGGTGCTTTAGTCATGAGCTTTGGTCTGGAGAGGGTCCCAATGTTGGTCCCATAGCATCTTACTGTTGGAGGTGGACTTCCCCGAGAGCCCAAACTGATGTGTTGGGTTTGCAGTTATGGCCTGTCATCCTGAGGAGGGAACAAAAGTCGTTCGATTTACTCCTGAGTATTTTCATTGGTTGGAGAACCAAGTATTTGCTATTCAGGATTTTCCTTATGCTGGGGTAGATTATCGTGGTGACCCAGACATGGCTCTTCCACTAGGAGAGCAATGGGATGACTCAGGTAAAATCATTTTCAACATTTTCTAATTTATTTTTTTTTTGTTTTTATTTCATCCCAAAATTGATAGTAAAAAGTTTCAAATGTAGATGTAGGTCCACGGCGACCAGCCACTCTCCAGCCCTATGAGAGGAAACAGCCAGCTGTAGCAGCACCAACCCCACAGGACGAATCTATACAGACTTTGGCCGAATTGGAGAGCCATCTAGAGCATTTGACAGCAGACATTCCGGAGACCAGCATAGATGACATTCCTCTTAGGCTACAGCGCTATGTGATTGGGGTCCCAGGACCTTTTAGGAGGTTCCTTTGTACGGTGGCCCATACAATGGTGTCTTATCGTGATCATCACCAGTGATAGGGTGATCACCTGTTGTAGACTCATATGACATTTTTTGCTTTTTGTACTATCATTTTTGCTGATCATAAGGTGTTTTTCAACCTATGATCGAAGAAGATGTATATTTGACACACTTCTATGCTATACTATATCACTATTACCGGCTTATCTTGTAAAACATGTTATGGAATGCTTTTAAATTTACTTTATGATTATTGCAAATGTCTACTTCACATTCAAGAAGCAATTGCATCTTCTAATGTATTTAAAGATCTTGGAATATGCTGATATTCAATATAGTCAAATTCACATTCCAAGAGATGAACTCTCAAAAATAATCTCAATAATACTGGATTTCTAATGGCATATACTCTATTAAGCTGTAATACAACGAGTTCAGAATCTAACCTCACAATCAAACTCCAAATTCCAAATGAGATGGATTCAGATAATAACTCAATCACTGCACTATACTCTGCAATGTTGTTCGTTGTTTGACCGAGGCTTACCCCATGCATAGATACCAACTCATCAGAGGGTGAATAGATAACCCAAGCTGCGGAAGAAATGTTCCGTGTATTACGACAAGCACCATCAACGAAACCAATGTATGTTTGGAGAGACGTCGACATTTGCAATATCAAGAGTAAAATCAAGATAAGCAGGAATGATGATAAAAACACTCTCT
>Ga0115851_101712_pt1 | contig 11676 bp, 10 predicted proteins | sample InSIn2gowninarea_FD_83865 | JGI IMG/M metagenome (GOLD analysis project Ga0115851, IMG submission 83865)
TTTCTGAGAGTTCAAGCCATAGAGTGTAAGTTTAGTCACGGGCCTTTAGTCGAGAGTTCGGCAGGCTCACCCTACCGGGCCTTGCCCTCCTTCTTATTGATTGACACCTGGCATCAACACTTGGAGAACCTACCGGCATGTCAGCGAAAGTGGGCCCGGGTGCAAGGGGGCATACCAGAGAAAAACTATATGACAGGGGATAGTTGAGTAACAATAATCTCCATTTTAGATCCCCGATGAGGGAGGAGGAATGGATTCATTGAACCCATAAAAATGAGGTTGTTACTAAAATGCCAAATGAGCCAAGGTTTTTCAATCTGTCCCACCCGAACCAACACCATATGGATTCAACAACGGGTTGTCTATTTAGGGTAGGGAGGTGCTAAGGATCACCTCAAATGGCAAAGGTCAACGTATAGATGCGAGTCTCATATGTTAATATGATGATTGTCTATCGGAAATTTCTGTATCCAGACAGCTATAGAGAGAGTAAGGTTGCCTATGCAATAGGTACTACTAGCCTTACAGAAAAACTTTCCAGACACTTTCTTTTGTACTTGCCCTTGTGGAGTAAGTTCCATGGAAACTAGCCTTTTCATAGCCTTAGTCTTAATGGGATTTTCTACTTCCTCTTGGTTGGCTATTTATCCAATAAGTATCCCCCATTTGTTGTCAACTTGGTGGGATTTCTTTCAAAAGACCAGGATCCCGCTTGCTTGACGTTAGGAGAGCAAGGAAGGTATTCCTATTTTCAAATCAAGATTGTATGGGTCAACAAACATAGCCTAATGTATATGCTCGTGAAGTCACTTACTTACTATTGTGGCAGACTTAAGCCAATAGGATGGATATTTCACCTTCCGAGTTAATAACAGAGTACCTATGCGCATTCACCCACTCGAAGCTAATTGCTCGTACTCATGCATGGGGAGTAAATGGGGCTCACCAAGAACCGGACTGTAAGGTCTCCTCTCTAGACAAGTAGAGCGGAAACAACTAGAGTAGTTCTTAGAGATGCGAGTTTTGTAAAGCCTCAATTTAGATGAAGTTGACATATTGTTCCAACAAACTGATTTTGACTTCCTGCCTCGACCGAACCTGCTGAGGCCATTGAGAAATAGAAATCGATGTCTGGTGGTAATGTAAGAAAGAAAATACAGTATGGAACTTGCGGATTAGAGCTCCTTAGAGCTAGCTCCCATGGAGATTATTCCACTGTATTATTTCCACCCAATAGGATACGTAGCTTCCCAAGTAGTACTTCCTAACTACAATTAGTATATTTCCGTATTCCCTAAGTAAGATTGCATATTCAGATTACCAATTACAATGGCACAAAGTGAAACGTATAGATGCGATATCGCGTAGTATATTGTATATTGCTGTATTTCTTTCTTGTTACATACCAAAGGACAAGTGTGGAATTATTCCCCTTATGGACCCATCCCAGGCTACGTGATGGGCTATTGGCTGGACCAGCTGGCAAGGACAAGTGAAACGTAGATATGCAACACGTAGATATGCTAGTTGTTAGGGTAATTGGTGCACCTCACACTGGGGACTACTTTTGTGTGCTCTCCGCTCATACCGGCCAGCAGCATAAGCATAAGCATCATAATAAGATTCCACTCAGTATCCGTACCTAACTCACTCTGTCGGGATGGGGTAATGAATGAACGTATGGCTTCACGTAGACTTCACTTCTATGCAGCGGATTATAGCGGATTCTAGTTTCTCCCGTAGGCATTGACTGGCAGTGAAGAGTAGTACCGGCATATAGTGAATCAACACCTGGAAATCATAGGGTAGGGATTAGTTCCGTGCCTCCTTAGTTCATGTTTGACTACTCGGTTCGACTACTAGGCTAAACTACTAGGAATTACCTGCAATGTCGGCTATTGACCGCGGCTGCATGGCTAAATCAATATATCATATGTAACCAAGAATGTTTCTTCTGTTTTCACCAATGGGGGAACTTATTGATCCTTCCTCTCAGCTATGGAAAAGTTACGCGTAGATATGCGAGTTTGGTCGAGCCTCTCAATCTTCAACATCCTAACCCTAGGGAGTCAACTTCCGGAAATGGCCTCTCCCTTTTGGTCGAGCCTGCTGTCGCATCCTAGTTCAGGCAGAACAAAATCCAGTTATGTTCCCCGTATGGTTTATTGAACCCATCAAAAATAGGTTTTGACTAAGGATGCGTAAGCAGGCTCGACCAACGCCCCCACCCAATAAGCATCAAGGAAATGGTCAAGGTTTTTCAATATCTGGTCACAAAAACAAACAACGACTGGGCTTGGGGCTCTTGGCATGACCACCCTTACTTACTTACTCACCTCACTCACGAACTTACTGGGCACGTAGTAACATGAAGAGCTCTAGTTCCTCCCCAGAGAGAAACTTCCATAGCTGAGAGGAAGGTAAGAGATGTTATCCAAGCTTATTGAGTTAGCTTATCGAGTTAGTTCCTCGAGTTACCACTATATTATATACGAGTCGATTGTTTACGTATTGTACGGAAAGATATATTGACCAAGATCGATAGCGAAGGAATGACTCTTCTATTCATTATGTATTAACAACGGTTGGTTCTGATCCTGTTTGTTGTGCCGGAACTGGTGACAATACTCGAATTGATCCGATCGCCTTCTTTCTTTCTTCCATCCTGGTATGCATGGGGGCCTGCATCTTAACAATTAGCTGCATTCCGAACCCCTTGGCTTCGCACTGGGCCGTGTCAGCCTTCAGAGGGAGAAAACGGCAGTGATTCTCCCCCACATCTTGTAGTAGTCTTACCATCATTCCTTGCAAGCTGAAAGATTTGCTTAGTTCCCGCTAAAGCATCTGGGTTGGTTGCCCTGCCCTGGTCTGAAAGGAGAGGAGCGGCTCGAACCGACGATGATTGATCATGCTCCGAGCCATTTCTTCTTGTGTTCTCACCCATTCGAGGGTTTCCGTTCTGTCGTTGCTATTCGTCTCTATTCCCTCTGGGCGGGAAGTTGAAAAGAAAAGGAGTACGGATGGGAGCATCGAACTGAACCTGCTCTTTATAAGGTATTTTAGGATATAAAGTAGGAGATGTATCATCTAGAGGTAAAAACCCGGCTTCTAGCGCACGATTCTTCCGTTTTTTATGGCTCGTACCGATAGACATCCTCCCAAAATGAGATAACAAGTTGATTCCCTGGGTTTGGCTCCCGCCCGAAGCTACATTGAAAAAGAAAGCACTTTGGCGAGACCCAGATTTATGATTCTTTCCCATTCCTCTATTTCATTCCAGTGCTTCCCAGCCCAGTAGGAACGAACGATTCAATCTATTTACGTATTAGGTATAGTGCCAAACTTCTTATTACCACCCAACCCAGATTCGAAGATAACCTCCTATGATTCAGATGTCTGACTTCACTCCTTCCTTTTCTTCCAAGCAAGCCACATCCATCCGGAACACCCGGGCCCGTAGATCCACTTGGCTTGGCCCCGCCCGATCTTGGGCAGTCTCCTCTCATAATAATAAGCAATCAAACCGATTGATAGAAGAGAATAGGACTCGACCGACCTCTTCAGCCAGCTTTTGTTCCTTCCTTGCACTAGGAAGCGCAAGCCCCTCCGGGACCTTGATTTCTGTCCTCTCGTTGAGGCAATGAAATCAAGGGTGACTGCTGTTCTGATCAAGGCCTTTGAACCCAGGGGTTGAGATATCGATTATTTGCTGGAGCGAGAGGGAATACAGTCTCAGTCTTTTCCAGTGGTACGGGTTGACAGCTATATGCCCATGGATTCGAAACAGAGCAGTGCCAACTATGAAGACAATTCGAGTCATTCACCCAGCTATCTCCTTCGGAAGGAATCGATCTTCTAACTCCACCTCTGTAAGTCGAGGTTGCCCCCGTACCCCCTCATTATCAGCTCTCGTTCGGGTCCTGCTCAGACTTAGATGGCCATCAGAAATCAAGACTCTTAAGTGCCGCTATCCGATCATTCGATCGCTTCATAATCCGTTAATAGACAACTCCTCGTGCCAGGGATGGCAGGATCAATGGCTTTCCTTTACCTTTGCCTTTGCTTCTGCTGGATCTACTAGGACTGGGTGGATGTCTTTCTCCCTTACCCGTCTTCTCTTTACCCTATACCTTATTATTCCAGTCTACCACGTATTAGATTCTAGGTATCATGTTCCCACCGAGGAACGAAGTGAGACAAGTCTGGAATTTGAGCCAAACCTTCCCTTATCAAACCCTAGGACTTACTGACCAATTCATTCCACCAAGAAGATCAGTATAGTACAGGATGAGTACAGCATCTATATAACCCTTACCCTTATCTTACCTTTACTTAAGAATTCTTCCGGGTATCACATATAAGATTCTGGGTACCGCGTATCTCTATCACCTATTTGGTTGGCCGAGCCTTTCTAAATATTAGAATATACGAGGGTGAGCCTGTCGAACTCTCGACCAACGGGAGAGGCATAAAAACCTTTTACTTATGAGCATCCACGCGACTGGTTAGATACTTTCACTTACTGCCCTGCGCCTTATCTCCTTGGCCGATAGCTAGGACCCCAGAGAATCTATTAAGGCGCTTACTGATGGCTTGACTTATATCCCTGGGTGGGTATAGGGCCGACCGAAGAGAGGTACCGAGAATATATAAGGCCAGGACCTGTAGCTAGGACCTTACTGCGCCTTATCTCCAGTGTTATGGAGTGGGTGTCTTCTCCTTATGCTATCCCTAGTGACCGAAATGGGATAGGTCAATACGTTATAGATGAGTTACTGGTTGTAGTCAGGGGGCCAGATAATTGAAGGAATCAATAAGGTAATGGCTCGTCCCATATCATGCTTATTTAGTTGTTCTTTCTAGAGAGAACATAACGGCCCCAGACACGAACGACACTCCACAGAATGTAAAGTAAGTTTCATTTAAGGACCTCCCTAGGTCCATCCTGGGTTGATGTAGCGTTCGAAGGGTTGATTATGATTGATCGATTGATCGGATTGATGGCGGCTGTGATCGATCGAACAACGGTGACATATGACATATATATAATGAATGCATGAATCAAGAGTGCATGAATGACTAGCTTGGAATGCATGAATGGCCAGCTCAACGGTGACATATCTTTTCGACTGCCTAAATGGCTAATTGTACGAATAGAAATTTGAGTTGAGCAGCTACGTATATCAAATTGGAACCGCGTGCTCGAAGGATGATTTCTGTGCTCATCAGTGTCCTAGCTCGCCCAGTTTAGCGGATGGCTGGGGCGAGTGTAGGCGCTATTGGTCGTATCGCTGATAGTCTCACTCTTGGGACGTTCGTTCTGTAGGAGGGACGGTTGGTGAATTGGCTGAATGATCTGTCAAGCTCCCGAATCGCTGTGTCGGAGTCGAAGGGCTTAATGTCTCTGGTAACAGGGATAGGATGCTCCAAGGCTGGCTACTTTACGAAATGACTACCATACCATATGACGTTCCTTGAAGGATACTTGAGCACCGTATGTTAGGAGCGGTGGATGGGGATGGCTGGGATGGATGGCTGGAATAGGCCACCTTTCATTAGTTCATTTCCCTTATATCAAGGCATATCATTTCTCATCAATACGCCACCCTTTCACTTTTTCATTTACCACTTCAAGTCCACCTTCGTCATGGGGGAATGAACCAGCTACTCGATACTTTTTCCACCTCCATTTTGGGGGCCCTACCCCATTTGATAGCACTCGCTCGTCCCTCTCCCTAACGGTCGAGCTACTTAACGTAACCTCGCTTCTCCTTCTCTTTGGGTTCTCAATTTCCCTTTCTTTCCCGTCTAAGCCATATGCTTCCTCTGCTAGGGGTGCTGAAACAACTAACTAAGATGCTGCTTACTATCTAGGTATCAAAGAAATTGAATGCTTGAATTAACAGTGCAGAGGCACCCCTGTAGGTGAAGTGAAGATATCTCTGTATTCTTCCACATACACTGCTGAGTCATCAGCTTCATCTACTGGGTCACCTGCTTTCTATGCTACTTGTGCCTATGCCTATGCCTTTTATGGTTCTACTGATGGATCAACTGGTTCAAGGTCAACAACTAGTGATGCTGCTGGTTCAATAGGTGCTGCTTAAGCTACTAGATTGACTACTGCTGCTGGTGCTCGTTCCACTGGATCTACTATTGCTGCTGGATCTACTGGTGCTTCAACTACTGAACCAACAACTGCTTAGTCTACAGAATAAACAACTGCTGCATCAAGGGCTGCTGCTGTTAGTGTAGGTGCTGCTACTGGATATGCTGGTGTTGGTGCTAGGTCTACTGCTACTGATGCTTACTTAGCTACTGGTTATAGCTCTGCCTATGCAGGGTATACTGATGGATCTGGGCAAGGTGGTAGTGGGTAAGCTACTGATGGATCTACTGATGCATATACCCTGGCTTCTGTTGTTGGATCAAGGTCAACTACTAGCTATGTATCTTGAACAGAATCTACAGCTTAATCGACTGGTTCAAGTGGATCATAAAGGGCTAAACCACCATAATCAAAAGCATAACCAAAAGAATAGACTAAAGCAACTGCTGGATCGACTATCCGGTGGTGCTGCGCTTGGAACTGGCTCTACCTATGCTATTGGTGCTGCTTTCACTCGGTCAACTGCCTCTCCCACGGCTATTGGTGGTTCCGGGTCTTTCTCTATAAACTATGAAAACTCTGACTCTGGTTCTCTATATGAGGGATCTCGTTCTCTTTCATATGGGTATGACTGATTCATCGACTGAAGAATCAATAGCTAAAGATGCAGGAGTAGTTGATTGATCGGGTTGAAGAAGTCGATTATGCTTTTTAGTAAGTTGATCTAGCACCAGGAGCACCAATGGCACCCGTAGCTCCAGATCTAGTCCCAGTTGTGGATGCAGGAGCAGTAGAGACAGAGACTTCAAAAACGGAAAAGTAGGGAGGACCAGTAGCTTAGCCAGTCCCAGAGGAAGGGAGGAAGCATCATTTTCCGAAGTAATGAAATAATCATAAATGCATAATGACATATCTAATATATGCATTTTCTGGTGTAATGAAATCGATCATGAATGAATGAATTCCGTCATGACATATATAATGATCAGTCATAAATCTCTCTCCTTCTCTCAGGAGCATCTCTCTGGTTCAGAAATGACATATGCCCATATCTGGAATGACCGCTTCTTGCATCTTACCTCTCCTATTGTCGAGAGTTCGACAGGCTCACCCTGCTGGTGATGGCGGCCTTATAGTCGAGAGTTCGTCCCTCACCCTACCGGGCCTGATGGTCGAGCCTTAAAGCGCATCATGACTGGAAGAAATGCATAATGACATATATAATGAGATCTATTTGTATACGATATTCTGAGATTAGGGATCGATTATGAGTATGAGAGCCCGTAATTACATATAGAATATATGCATTCACGCTCTATCGATCGAATAATGAATTCGATAGCGTAATTACATATATAATATATGCATTGTCGATCGGGCTATAAGATTCGTTATAGGACAAGGATTACGGAGACGAACCACCATATTCACTCCTTACTGCGCCCCTACCATGGTTCCCTCGTTCCTCATCACTTAGCTGTTACCCCCTATATTCTCTTTAATAGCGAGAGGCATAGGGATAGCGATAGCGAGAAATCAAAATCCATAGCCTTCTGAATACCTAGTGGTGCTGCCCTACTGAGATCTTCGAGAGTCCAATAAAGGACAGGCTTTTTCCAAGCTCCGTTCTACCTGTTTAGTCGCTCCCCTTCTCCTCTGATTAGCCTTCGCTAGACCTATTATACCACTATACCGATTCTATATTCCATTCCGAAAGTATATAACTAGACCCATTATAGATTCTATTACGAAAACAGCGATTAGCAGCATATTGTAACGCATTGGATTGGTCCGAAATAGTTGGTTGGTTTGCCCCGTGAGTGGTAACCGGGCGGCAGGCTCCACATGCGGAGCGATACCGAAAACAACCATGACATTAGCAGTAACACGTCCAACGACCATGAATGAGCTTTCGCCGGGGGATGCGGGTACCAGACCTTCCATTAGCATTGGTCGAGCGCTAATAGATGTCGGGTTCACGATCAAACAAGCAGCCAGCCGGGCAACGATATAACAAACATCCGAGCCAGAACTCGTCGCCGCTATTACTATTACTGAGATGACCTCCACTAATCATCAGCCCACATATCGATCTGCTACCTGGCTTCCCTATATTTCGATAGGGATCGGTCAGCCCCTAACGACACCTCCTATCCTTACCTATTCCCTTCTTTCCCTTCTACACTGAGCTAGCAGCCTACCGACGAAAGGATAGACATAGGCATAGTAGATCAGAGGAGAGAATAGGCGGAGGGGATCACCAATGAAATAAGCCCATTCAATCCCTATATTTCATATTGAATTGGAAAGCAATATTCGTTTCACAGCTGGCCCCACCCATATGAGCATATTATGAATGGGAACCATAGCGCATTGATGAACAATTCCGGGACCCTCGCCATAAAAAAGAAAATAGTCAGGTATAACCTCATCAATTGTCCAATAAATCAGAATTCTGGTAATCGTGGACCTAACATGACCTATATGCGAAGAAACACGAAAAGCCTCCTTCTCCGCTACGCCCCGCACCTAAAAGAAAGTGATTCCTGCCTCCAGATTCATATTATAGGCAGACCCGGCACCTGAAGTCAAGTTATTCCTGTCTCCTCCATTCAAATAAAAGCAAGGAGAAAGGAGAAACCTTTATAAGGTTTTCCGGTCCGGTTACACGATGAAACCAAGTGGAGTGCCCCTAAGATACTTCCGTTGTCCACACTGAGGCCGCCTTGGTCCCGAGGCGTCTACCCTTAAGATCTCGGTCGGGTATAACCACTGCCTCCCATATTACAACCTTCCTCTGATCTTCCAACCTTCCTAAGAGAAAGCTTCCCCTCCTTGCCCTAAAGGGACAAGCGAAATAATACCCCTTGCTTGACGCGACCCAACGTTAACAAGCTGAAATACGCCTTCGATTTACTAATTCCGAACTCCTTCCATCCATTCACGAACCCCTCCGATCCGGCACTTATAAAGGTCTTCTAGATTCCCTCCAAAGCCCTAATGGTATAGGTTAAGTAACTATGTATTGATGGTAGGTGGGTTGTATGAACAAGGTAAGGGCTAATGAACCGATTTCACTTCCGATCCAACGATCCAATCTGTGGTTCCTAAGGTATTCTAGATTCCCTGGTCAGCATGGTATAGGGCTGCTCCATAGAATGTATGTATACCAGGTGGGTAGTCCTTAACAAAGTAAGTGATTCTTATACTGTCCCCTACATATAAGATCTTCCTGGTCTAATTCTTGGGTTGGTAAGTGACTTCATCGTCCTAGCCTAGGATTCCGGCAGTAAAAAAGAAGGGTAAGGGTCTGATCCATCCCATCCATAATAAGTAACTCAGTGTAAGTTCGTGGTTCGTGCAAAGAAGGTAAATAAAGGTTTCTTATATATGTAATAACGCATATGTCAAAACGCAAATTCAAAAATCCGATCTAACGATCCAACGATTCCATCCTCCGCATCTAAGTTCTATGGAATCTAAAAAGTATACTGGTGTCTATAGGTAAGTTCTAGTGAGTTTGAAATTGTAAGTAGTCAGGTTTCTGGATGTATAGCAGTAAGGGAAGGTAAGGTCTGATAGCATTCCTTTGGAAGACCTAATGGGGCCTGAAGCTCTGTCTGGTAGGTGGGTGAGTGGGCTGTCCCAAAGCGATCTCCCCAAGGCATCCCCGCCCGCAGTTCAAGTATCTAACCATAAGGTAAAGCACCACGCCCTCAACTATCTATGTGGGCTACAAATCCATCATCCATGAAACCCAGCTCCCTCCGTCCCGCCATTCCATCCCATCAGCAGCTTTTAAGGTCTGTGACTAACTACGTGGATTGCAGGTCTAGGGCTAAAGTGTGAGTTCTAGCAGGTAAAGAGTAACAAAAAAAGGGTTCTATCTATATAAAACCAGTTGTTGGCACGGGTCGAGGCGCCCATGTTCCACCTCGATCTGTAACAGGCGATTCTCAATAGGCAAGTCGATTCCTGATAGCATTTAAGGTGCGAAGCCGCTTGTCCCTCCGGGGGCAAGGTAATTTCCCCTCGTTCCATCCGTCCGTCCTATACCCGTACACCCGGTGCTTCTAAGGATCTCCATACCCACTACGTGATTCCATATATCTGGCTGGCTCCAGGTCTAGAAGTTCGTGCAGGTCAAAAGAAAGGTCTTTCTGGCGGGCGGATTGTCTTTCCAAGGTAAGGGCTTAATGAACCAATTCCCAGTCGCATGATCGCATCGCATCTGATCCGGCATACAGGTCTTCTAGATTCCCTCCAAATACCTAATGGTATAGGGCCGGTAAAGGGTAAGGTATATCTGGCGGGTGGGTAGTATTCACAAGGTAAGGGGGCTAATGAAGCGATTCGCTATTCCCATAATCCAATCCCGGCCTCTGGAACATTCAATCTGATCCGGCACATAAACAGGTCTGATAGCATTTCCTTCCCTGGTAAGCATGGTCGTCTAGGGCTGCTCCCTCCAGAGAAAGGTATGTATAGGAGGTGGGGGTAGTATGAGCAAGGTAAGGTCTTCTAATACTGTTGCCTACTGGTACTGATCTTCCAGGTCAAAGGGTAAAGGGACTCCCCCATCCCATCCATGGTCTTAGGTGTCTGGCAGTATCAAGATAAGGGTAAGGGTAAGATCCATCCATGCCATCCCATCCTCCGGGGGCTTGTAAGGTTCAACATTGGTGACTGACTACGCAACGTGATTCCAGGTATCTGGCTCCAGGTCTAGTTCTATCAGGTAAGAGAGTAGGTAAAGAATGGCTACGTGTGGTATTCCAGGCTTCTAGGGTGGTAGCTTTATGCTCTGAGGCTGATGGTCTAGGTAAAAGGTTCCTCCCCTTGAACTCTAAGGCATATGGTTTGTGATGATTCAAGTTCTAAGGAAAGGGCTAATGAACCCATCAAATTCCCCAATCCCTCCCAGCCGTGGCTTCTAAGGCGCTTTCCATGTCCTGCTCACTACGCAACGTGATTCCAGTTCTAGGGCAGGGCTCTGATCCCAATGCCAATCCCATAAGCAGCTGTAAAGGTCTAGCAAAATGGGTAACTAAAAAAACATGCAATGCATTCCTGTTCTAGGGCTGAAGATATAATCCTAGTTCAGGTAGGTGGGTGAAAGAGGCAAAGGTCTGTTCCGTACAGGTATGAAATCCTGGCTGGCTTAACTTAATAAGAGGTTGGGCACCAGTTATTCCTTCATGCTCCTAGGGTTCTAAGGTCAAAGGTTGGGTTCTAATGTGAAACCCGTCTAAGCAGGGCTACTCATCGGTGGGAACAAGATCCCCAAGTGGTTCATATGTGCTACCCGGAAGATGAAAAGCTATGTGTGACCCAGAAGAATTCATAAGTAAAGGTCTAATAGATGTTCTTCCTAAGAGAGATTCCTCTCCCTCTCCTCTCCTTATCAGTCGAGCCCCCTAAAGGGTGATGGCGGCCTCTCCCTTTTGGTCGAGCACCTAAAGGTCCTTATCAGTCGAGCCTGCTTACGCATCCTCTCGATGGCGGCCTTAACAGTCGAGCACCTAAAGGTGATGGCGGCCTTAACAGTCGAGCCTGCTTACGCATCC
>Ga0115851_101475_pt2 | contig 11675 bp, 13 predicted proteins | sample InSIn2gowninarea_FD_83865 | JGI IMG/M metagenome (GOLD analysis project Ga0115851, IMG submission 83865)
TATATATATATATATATATATATATATTGTTTGGTATGAATAAGTACCAATTTTTATTATTATTAAATTAAAATGCAGATATTTTTATTCATTACTTGTGCCGAAAGGTGCTCTACATCCCAGTATAGGGCAGATGTGTAGGCATTAGATGTTAGATGTAAACATTTTAATTTTTTTTATATTGTAATTTTGTTTTTATTAATAAATTACGAACAATTTTTTAGACAAAAAATCATAATATACATATCAAATTAAAATATATAACATATAAATAGTGGTTATAAATTAAGATCCATTTTACCATATAAATTAAAATAATGATTACATAACCATATTTAAATTTAATTAATAAGCACATGAAAAATTAACTTTAACAAGATTCTTAACCATGAATATTCACCCATGGATATTATTAACTTCTAAATAGGATTTGTTACAATACTACGGGCCAATACCATTGCTTATAAATACCACATGCCCAAAAACCATAACTCATTTCAAAATTAAAATATTTTATTTCAATTTAATTTTATATCATTTTTAGAATTAAAACTTAATACTGACAGTAAACTTACAATATATCAAGATTCTTAACCATGAATATTCACCCCCATTTTACCATGGATATTGCTGTCTTGTAAATAGACTTTGTTACAATACCATGGGCCAGTACCATGACTTATCAATATCAGTGTCTCAAAATCCGTAACTTATTTCAAAATCAAAATATTTTATAAATATTTAATTTTATTTTTATTTTATAACATTCTTTAAATTAAATCTAAAAGCAACAAAAGTATGCGGGAGCTGTTAATTAAAATATTTTATAAATATTTAATTTTAATTTTATTTTATAACATTCTTTAAATTAAACCTAAAAGCAAAAAAAGTATGGGGGAGATGTTGTAGTAGTGTAAATGTGTGTAAACATTTACATGCAGGTTTAATTAAAAAATAATAAATGGTTAAAAGTAATTTCCTCCCAATGTAATGTCTTGTAAACATTTTGACTCAATCAAAATAAAATGAAAATAAAAATAAAATAAAATAATAATGATAATTATGAATAAAATATTATGACTTTGGTCAAATTTTTTTTTTCTATATTAAGATTAACCTAAGTACCCACGGGAGATTTGAACCAGTGACCTATCGCAAGGAGTGCCTTAACAGCGCACCCATTCACCGTCAATCCAAAACCCCGTGGGCGACTTTGGTCAAATTACATAAACTAAAAATAAAATATAAAATTAATAATTATAGGCGTAGTCTAACTTATTCTTTCTAGTTAATTTTAAGCAAAATCCGGCATGGATTTTAAAAACTTGAGTTTAAGTTGTTTAATTTGTACAATTCGAGTGTCTGAGGTTTTTTCAAGGCGCTGAATCCATTTATGCATTTTAAACAGCAAAAAAACACATTTTTTCTTAAAATTATTTTACCGAATTTCGTTGAAAAATTCTATTTCGTCAATAAGTTAGACTACGCCATAATTATATTTATAATCAAATATAATTGTAAACAATTAGAATTAATAATATAACAAACTTATATCCATCTTAATTCCAAATCTACCAAGCGTTTAGAGGGAGATGCAAACCTCTTTTAGAGTGAAAAGAGGATTTGATCCCTTTTGGGGCTTAGTAGATCTGGAGTTAGGATGGATCTAAGCTGGTTACAACCACTTCACTATTAGAATATATATATATATATATTCAAAATTTCATTATTAAAAGACTAAACTACATGTAGATCTTATCTAAAAAAGTATTTATAGAAAAAAAACTTAATAATATTCACTTTATAATTGTGGATATGAATAACTTTTAATGCATGTATGTTTTCCTTCAAGCCAATGCCTTGCTAGTGGCAAGCTTTTGCTCTAGTGTGTTGTTGTTGTCAACCAACCATATTGTTGATTTTTATTGTATTTTCATATTACAAGAGTAGTACTATTTAATCTTTTTCTAATTAGAACTAGAACAATGGTTCAAATTTACAAATATGTTCAAAGCTTATCTATAAAGTTTAATTTTACAACACTGTTAAAATTTTACATATGTATTTTGTTTCTCATGTTTTAGTTGAATATTTATGGATATCAAAGTTTTAGTATTTATTTAAATACGTTCATATAATTACTAGCACAAACTAAATTAGTAATTTGGATATGATAATTGTTCCAAAGATATAAGGTTTTAATTTTGCAGATTCTAATATAGTTAGAAATTGGTACTTATTAATACCGAAAATAGAATTCAATATTATAATAATAATAATAGTCTATTTTTAAGGTCACGACAAGACACTGAATTGGTGTATGAGACCCCCTTGTTTGTGGGAGAAATAATTAGAAATTGGTACTTATTAATACCGAAAATAGAATTCAATATTATTATAATAATAATAGTTTATTTTTAAGGTCACGACAAGACACCGAATTGGTGTATGAGACCCCCATGTTTGTGGGAGAAGGGACCTGCCTCCGTGCGACAATTTGATTGCTAAAGTCTATGGAGGTGTATATACTCTACACCCTTCTGAATTTGAACTTGGGATCTCTTAGGAGGAAACACATGTTCTTAACCATTAGGCTCATTCAAGCTATACATTAATGAAGTAGAGTCTAATATACTATAGTATAAATATTATAGGGAAATTCTAGCACATAGTAGCAGCAAAGTTGTCTTGGATTGGCATATGATTTGTTTAAATAGTATCATTATCTAGATACATTGTAATCTAAAATATTTTATGTATATATTTTTTAATATATAATGTTGTTGCTGCCAACTTGATGTTTCTTGTAAATTTGGGCTAGACTTTTAGTAATTTTAGATATTCATATCCACGTTCTCAACAACCTGCATTTTGAAAGCTCGTGCAATATGGGTTGTAGACTTGTAGTAGAATTTTTTGTTTGTTTGTTTGTTTGTTGTTGTTGTAGTATTAATGGGGAATCGATAACTATAATATATTAATACATAATCATTTGTGCCACCATGGATCACATTGCACTATCGCCATTATAACCTCTTGGCCTGATATAATAGCCCACAAACCATATCAAGCAACTTTATCTAGGATTCAAACCAAGGTGGGTGGCATTAACACTTTTAGTCCCAATCACTTTGGCTACCCCTAACAAACATGATAGAATCATTATTGTTAAAGGAAGTAATACTTCATAAATTGTACAGATATTGAAATTAATCAATTGTATGTCACATTATTATTATTTTTAAAGAAACATATAAGGGTTTATATATTAATAAAAACTGGAATTTGGGCTAGAACCCTTAGAGCATTCCTTGGAATTTTGACATACAACACTTTCACTAGTCCACAAAATGGATATTTTGGTCCTGCAACATCTTTTCCTTCCTATTCTAAATACATATCTGCTGAATATTTGATAAAAACCCTTAATATTAGAATGTACCTACACAACAACATAATTCATCAAAATTTATAGAGCCACAGACAAAGAGACTATCAGTTTTAGACATTGAGGCCAACCATTTTGCTCCATCCTTATCTTGAGGTTCCAAACGTGTGTGGGGACGAGTTTTCTTTCTTGCAAGGGCAACACTAATCTCGAATGCCTCTGCGCCATGTTGATCACCACCATTCTTCAGTTTCTCTAGAGAAATCGCCCTAGTGCTCAAAGCTATAAGTTTTGCTTGCACACTGTCCATTAACTGCTCTTGATTGCTTTGTTGACGTTCTTGTTGGCTTCCATATAAAGTTGAAATGATTGCCTGTGAAGCTCCGCCATTTCATTTTGTTGCTGCATTGTCGCTAGCATGTCTTCAACCGAATCCAACAACCTCTCTAACAACAAGCTGACATCAACATTCTTTGAATTTGGCAGTAGGTCTGCCATAGTAGGGAAGAACCACTCCACGTGATGAGCCAATGAACAAGTGAGCTTTCGCAACACATCGATACCCACATAGAATAATAACACACATTGAGTTTAAGGGACCTGACGACCCTTTAAATAACCAAGGTAGGACCTTTGCCATGAGCCTGAATGGAACAAAGAATCTATGCCTTAACTAGAATCCAAATGCAATTAGAGAAGAGACAATTGAGGGATACAGAGGGACGACGAAATTAACTCCGTCCCATTGCAAAATGAATGTTTCTGTAGAGTTGAGGAATGTGATAACAAAGTGCATTATGTGGAAGGAAGTGGCAAAGTTGGTATTGAATTAGCGACTAGGATATTCGTGTTTAAGAATGGCTCTTATATACAAGGCTGGAAAATGAATCTTCTTTCTGTAAATGAAATAACCAAGGTTAACATTTGGAGCACACTGTCACTTGTTGATTCTACAATAGCTTGTTACATGTTAGGGCCTCCTCCAAACCTATGCTTCATGGCCATCTATTTTTGTGGGTTTCTTCAACAGGCGGGCTTTCCTCCCTTCACAATTCCTTTCATGCAAGGAATACTCTATATCCTTTTATTGTCTCTAACAATGCTAGATCAAATTTTGATTGTGGAAGACTGTCGTAGGTAGTGTTTAGCCCTTTTTTGATTCGTTGGTAATTGCAAATTTCAATTTTTAGGTTTGACTATTGTGTAGCCATTGCCATTTGTTGTGGGGGGGAGGGGGGTGCGGAATAATCTGTTGTAAATGAAATTTCATAACTTGTTTCTTCCTTGAGGGGAAATTTTTTCTTTGAGGGAGACCTCACACTCCTTGTGCCTCACCTAAAATATCAAACATCTTGCCCATTGGTGTGACTGCTGCGAAATGCCTATATTTTCTATTGAGAATTCAATAGGGCAATGAATATGTTAATTCTCTTAACTTGATAATTGTTTGTGTTACCTTTTACTTATTAGCTTTGTTTGTTATTATTCCAATGTGAAATACATCAAACAACTACGAAAACAATAAGAATAATGACACAGTATATTGGCTACAAGCCAGGGCCAAAACCCCTCCTCTCGAGGGGAAAACCCATAAATCTATTCTTATCTTTCAGATCTTTCAATTGACGAATACCATGACCTAGAGTTAGAAAAATACCCTCCAAGATCAAGTTTACCACGACCTCTTGCTGCAATATCTTCAACCTCCCAGTGGATCCGAAATTTTGCTCCCCAACAATTGTTGTTGCTTCTCTAGGAGACTTCGATCTCTCTCTAATAGCCTTCCTTTTGACTTCGGTTACCTTGTCTTGAGTCTTAGGGCTACTAAGATGCCCTAAGAGACCTTCGCTTTCCTTCCCTTCTCTTCTGCTTCCAAAATCGAACCACAAGAGATCCCAGTGCAGACACCCTAACTTCGATCTTCCCAAGAGAGATAGATAACGCCCAAAAACACTTAGACTTCTTCAACTTCCTCTTATTTGCACTTCTTTCTTCGATTTCTTCTTCTTCTTCTGCTTCTTCGCATAAGAGATGAGTGAGTGAGTGATCCAAATGGAGAACAAGTTCCTCTTATATATAGGCTTCCCTCAAGGGTGGACGTGGTTCTTCATGTAGGCCGACTTGACAGCTCCCTAGGTCGACATGATCTTGGAGGTATTTTGATACTTTCAAGACAAAATAATTTTTTCTTACAATTTACAATGTGCCCATAGGGTCTTCCATATATGATAATGACTCTTATACCTAGGACAAATCCTAGAAGCACTCAAATGGGTGCTTGACTTATAAAATAAAAGAACTTGAACATGAAATCCATGCTCCAATAATAATAATAATTTCCTTTTCATTTTATATTTACAAGAATACATACTTATGAAGACCGAACCTAGTTACACATTTTTCAACACTCCCTTTTAAGTAGGGAGGTATTCATAAGAGGTACATGGTCATTCTCAATCCGAAGAGATCTCATAAGAAGAGTCGGATTGGTAATCCATCTGTCTAGCATCATATTAACCAACATTGTCACATAGCAAGGCCTTGACTAACATCTCTATGTCTCCACAAGATCAGAGCACAATCTTGTCGAGACCAATGATGTATAGACACCATAATCATTGTCTCCCAAGGTACATGCTCCACCCGAGTATTCACAGAGTATGACCTCCCATTAGAATATTGTTATCTTGGGTAGCTAATCCTCAAAGAATATCGGTCCATGATTACTATTGTCTTGAATGCCCTACCACATTCTCAAAGAGTATCGATTGCTAGATGATTACCCAATCCTCCATTCTTTCTTCCCAAGTGAAGACTAGAATGTAGTGTCTATCTCTCCCTCTCAATTAGGAAGGACAAATCCACCAAACCAAGCTTGTCCCTTAAGTATACAAGCTTCTTGTTCAGAAGTGATTTTGCCAATATGTTAGGCTACCTGTTCATCAGTGGAGATATACCATAGCTGCAACACACCATTTTGTACTATCTCTCGAATATAGTGATACTTGTTGTTGATGTGCTTTGTCTTTCCATGAAACCTGGATTCTCAGACAAACCAATCCAACTGGTGTTATCACAAAGTATCATTGCAGGGTTCATCAGTCCTTCAAACAAGTCGGACAACAACTTTCTTAACCATACTACTTCTCTGCTCACTTCACATGCTGTAACATATTCAACCTCAACACGACTCAAAGCAATGATGTCTTGCTTTTTGCTCATCCATGAGACCATGGAAGATCCTAAACTAAAACATCCTCCTGTAGTGCTTCTTCCATCTTGTTCACTGCCTCCCGAGTCGGAATATGTATATCCAATCAATTAGACAGTAGTTGATGGTTCCTCACAGATATGTCAGATGCTTTGCTACTATCCATTGATCATGCTTTGGCTCCACTTTGAATTGAATGAGTACATTTACTGCAAAACATATGTCTGGTCAAGTATTCACCAAGTACGTCAATGAGCCAACAAGTTGTCTATACCTGGAAGGATCCACAGGGCTTGATTCGGAACTCCTCAGTCTCTGCAAGTTTGTGATCATCAGAGTGGTCAAAGGTTTACAGTCCATCATGTCGAACTTCTTTAGAATCTCAATCACATACTTTCCTTGAACCAAATAAATTTCATTTGGTCCTTGCCAGACTTCTAGTCCCAAATAGTAATGCATCAGCCCAAAATCCTTCATGTCAAATTCTGTTTCCAGTTGCTTCTTACATTCTTCAATTCGACCTTCTACACCTGTCAAGAGAAGATTGATCATCTACATACAAAAGAATAATTACAGGTTTATTATTTTCAACCTTAATATAAAGGTTTGAGTCAACATAACTTTTTGTGAAGCCTATTCTCTGTAGGTATGCATCCATTCTAGCATACCATGCCCTTGGTGCTTGTTTGAGGCCATATAATGCTTTCTTCAATCTGCAAACATATGCCTTCCTATTTTTGACTTCAAATCCCAAGGGTTGTTCAGTATAGACTTCTTCATCTATGGTGCCATTCAAAAACACAGTCTTGACATCCATTTGGTAGATTTTCCATCCCATCGATGTTGCCAGAGAGACTAATGATTGAATCATTGTATATCTTACTGTTGGAGCAAAGTTTCTTCATTGTCGATGCCTTTAAGTTGAGAGAAACCTCTAGCCACAAATCTTGCTTTATACTTATCTATACTTCCATCAGCTACATGCTTGATCTTATAGATCCACTTGGAAGTAACCACAGATTTGTCTTCGGGCCAAGGTACGATCTACCAGACTCCATTCTTCATTATAGATTGACACTCTTCATTCTTCATTATAGATTGACACTCTTCATTTATGGCCTCCTTCCATCAATGTTCCACCAAGGTTCCGGGACGAGGGGGCGAGGGGGCGCGGGAGCGGCCTATGCAAAAGCTCCCTACCATTTTTTAGGAAACGTGGGGGAGCGTCAGGTTCTTAAAAATTTATAAATATAAAATATAATTTATTAATTGAGTCCACTATGACAATTTGGTTTGAATTGAAAAGCTGCAAAGCATGATCATTGATATGAATATCATTTGACATTATCCAAATTTATAATATCATATAAAATAATAAATTTAAAATTCTAATTCAGCTTGGTCAAAATCTAATTTAGATTTTGGTCAGACAGAGGGAGAGCTTCAGCGTGATAAGGTAGCCATTGGATTCTGTGAAAAGGTAAATGAACAGATCAGGAACACTGCATTGGCAGTAGAAGGGGCAACTACAATGGGTTGTCTAGCTGTATTGGATCCAACAGCTAGCAAGTTTGTTATATTATATATAATATAGACAGTACACCATATGCTGAGACATGAGAAGATCACATGAAAGAGTTTCTGACAGTTTACTATCAAATGACATTGACTGTAGGATGACCATCTGCGAACCAACTTGGGTGACCAATGATGGCATGGATAATTTGTCTACCTTATTAGAGCAATGCCATGCAGTTCAAACTTCAAACTAGCAGTGTATTTCAGGGGTGAAAATAATTTTCAGACCTAAGAATTCAAGCTGAGCCACTGTGCTCTGTGTAAATTTTGTAACTGTATAAATTCATATATAACGACAGTTCCTGAGATTTCTTGCTGCCCATAGTATTTTGTCATGCTTGCAGTAAACGCATGTTAGTCTATAGTCCACCCAATTATTTCCCACATGACATAGGTGTTGCTTCCATAGTTTGTATGTCAAATGTCATGCAAATTAAAAACATAAATCGAATGTCTCATATTCTTTGCCTGTCACTCCAGTTATCTCCCCACTGTAATCCAGCCATCACTTGAGAAAAAAAGGAGAAGTTTTAAAAGGGAAAATTCATATACGTGCTATATGGTCCAGCAAATTTCCATGATACTGACCCTCTAAAATAACGCTTATTGAAACCAAAAGACAGCACAAGACGTTATCCCCATACAGAACATGAGTAGCTTTGTACCACTTTAGGTCTATTAAATCATAAACTATAAGCAAGGCCATTTTTTTGGGAGCGTGGGGAAACGTCCCCTCAGGGAAGGGAAACGTTTCCCTTGCATGTCCCCTTGAGTTTCCTCCATTTTGGGAGCGTGGGGAAACGTCCCCTACTCGTCCCCAAGTCCCTGGAGCGCGGGGGAGCGAGGAAACTAGCCCCCTAGCGGGGGGGGGGGGCGAGTCCCTGTGGAACACTGCCTTCCATTCTCGATGTTCTATAGCCTCTTCAAAGGTGGATGGTTCTGCTTCTATTAATTTTGTCATGTATGCAGAATACCCAAAATATTTCTTGGGTCTCTTACTTTCTCTAAATGATCCTTCCGTTGCTCCATGAACTTCTGCATCAAGTAGTGTGGATTTCAATCAATTAGTTTTTTTTCTTGTTTCTGGAATGACCAGGGGTTGAACAAGTTCACTAGGCCCTTCTTCTTTATGGTGTGATTCTTCTCCTTCCTTGTCAACTTCCTCTTGAAATATTGGAAGTTCTTCATCATCGAAATCTATAGAAAGTTCTTTTGACTTCTTGAACGCTATACTTTCATCAAATATGACATCACGACTAACTTCAATGTGATGTCCATCTTTCATATAGATTCTATAAGCTTTCGATGAGTTACTATACCCAACAAATATACCTTTCATATTGAAAGGATCCAACTTCTTTCTTTTGCCCTTTGGTATATGAATATACACAGGACACCAAAAGATTCGAAGATGATCTACAAATTGCTTCTGCCAAGTGAACACTTCTTCCGGAGTCTTGTTATCTAGAGATCTGTGAGGACATCAATTTTGAATGTACACTGTTGTCTTTGTTGCCTCTCCCCACAAAAACTTAGGTAGATTTTGATCGTGTAACATTGCTTTTACCCCTTTTACCCTTTCTTTAATGGATCTGTTCTTTCTTTCTGTGACTCCATTTTGTTTGGGATTGTATGGGACTATCAACTCCCTCTTAATCCCAGACTCCTTACAAAATGCTATAATCTCTTTGGATGTATATTCTCCTCCATTATCAGATCTCATTATCTTATTCTTCTTTCTGTAAGGTTCTCCACTTCAACCTTGAATTCTTGAAATTTTGTAAATGCTTCATCCTATATAGATGGCCTCCAAGTGATTTTTGAGTCATAGGGCCACACACATCAGAGTGAATGAGATCCACAATTTCTTTCCACTCTGAAGCACTGCTTCCAAATGGTCTCTTGGTATTCTTTCCCAATGCACATCCCTTGCAGACACCTTCATGATCCTCCTTCAAATTTGGTATTCCATCTACTATGGAATTTAAAGTTGGAAGTATTTTGAAATGTAGATGTCCAAACCTTCGATGCCAAAGTTCACATGGACTAATCTTAGTGTGAACTAGGGCTTGGGTTATGGGAGATATTACTCTGTAAAGCCTTCCTTCTCGGATACCAATAACTTTTGCTTGATCTATGCTTGAGTCTTTTCCCCAAACAACTACTTTTACATCAATGAAGGCTACTATATCTCCTTTATCTTCTAAACTTGAAATAGAAAGTAGTTTTTTTGTGCAAATTTGGAACAAATAGAATGTTGTTGAGGTGGATGTTGCTTCCATCTTCAAGTTTTATGGAAGTTGATCCAATGCCTTTCACTGGATAGCTTTTGTTGTCTCCAAGTTCCATAGAGTAAGCGTACTTTCCTTTTGATAAGGTCTTCAATTGATAGGAGTGGCCAGTCATGTGCCTTGATGCACCACCATCAATCACCCATATGTCTTCGTCTTGGAATGTACCAAAGAGAGCCGAGAAGAGACCTTCATCTCTTTCTTTGAATGATACCTTTTTTGAAGAGAATAAGAGACTCCATGCTTCCTTGATACTTTTCTTGAGATGGCTTGCAATTTCCTTTATGAACTTCTTCATTGTAGAGGAGATATTTATGATGCCCTTAGAGAACCAAAGCTCTAATACCATGTTGACAATTCAACAGGTCAATGAATATGTTAATTCTCTTTACTTGATAACTGTTTGTGTTACCTTTTACTTATTAGCTTTGTTTGTTATTATTCCAATGTGCAATACATCAAACGTCTAGCAAAACAATAAGAACAGTGACACAGTGTATAGGCTACAAGCCAGGGCCAAAACTCCTTCGCTTGAGGGGAAAACCTGTAAATCTCTTCTTATCAATCTATCTTTGAGAACACATTTATTCTCCTACTGAATAGCCTTGACTTGCTCTGAGAATCCCTAACCTTGTGCTCCACAATCCTTGCACATTTCTCATAAATCCCTGCACACATTAGGCCCCTATTTCCTAGCGCACTTGTGCTCCTAAACCTTAGGACACAAGCTCCTCAATTTTGTACATGCACACAGAAAGAATGATCTCACGATGATGATGATCTTGTGCCTTCGTCCGCCTCTTTATATATATATATACACACACACACACCCATCGATAAAAATGGTCATATGAGCCGATCCCTCCAATTTTTCCAATCTAAAAGCATCAAGATGGATGACAAATAATATAATGATGCAATCCAAATCAATTGAAGTCAGCCATGATGGAAGAGATATCAAAATCAAACATTGTGGAAACTGTTGAAAAGTGTGTAACTAGGTTCAGTTTTCATAAGTATGCAATGTAAATATAAAATGAAAAATAAATTATTATTATTATTGGAGCATGGGTTTCATGCTCAAGTTCTTTTATTTTATAGGTCAAGCACCCATTGAGTGCTTCTAGGATTTGTCCTAAGTATAAAAGTCATTATCATATATGGAAGACCCTATGGGCACATTATAAATTGTAAAGAAAAAATTATT
>Ga0115851_101715_pt1 | contig 11666 bp, 9 predicted proteins | sample InSIn2gowninarea_FD_83865 | JGI IMG/M metagenome (GOLD analysis project Ga0115851, IMG submission 83865)
TAAATGATCTAGTGGATCTGGGGAAATATGTTTTAATCCACGTTTTGAATTAGGCTATTTGTATTGCAATTTTTGTTTAATTTGGAGGCTCTATTGATGATGATGATGATGATGATGGTGGTTAACATCCCCTAAGACCAAACATTGGTCTATCGGACCTAAAGAAACAAATTATTTATTTTGATTTAAGATTTTATTCCTATGCTCAAAAAGCTTGGAGAGAAGCCTCCTGAGCTCACTATAATTTTGACATTGTAAAAGGCTAGGAAGGTCAATATTGTAATAAAGATTGTGAAACTGAGATCTAATGTGGTTGTACGCGGGGCACTTTAAGAGGAAGTAGTTTTCATCCTCGATGTTCCTATTCTCACATATATGGCAGATCCTTCCATCCATGGCGTTTTAGGAACTGGCCAACGACCTATTTCACTATGGAGCTCATCAGAATTCATTCTAATCTTTGCTATATTAATTTTCTTCTTTGAGCTAGTTAAAATAGAGAGATACTTTTGATGTTCTAGAGTAGAATAAGATGATAGTTTTGGAAAATCATAATATAACTCTTGATGTATTACACCAAAAAAATTATAATTAATACAATATTCTCATTACCATAAAAGAAAAATATCTACTTTGTAATGATAAAAGAAAAATATGTACTTTGTAATGATTTATTAAGCTTTGTGTTTTTTAAAATGAATTTAGAAAATATTTGAAAATGAAAAATATCGTTTAAGGAATTTATATGAAAATTTTAAATATATTAAAAATTTTATATATTTATATCAAAAGTTAATTTAAATGTTTAAATATAGAATTACGGGAGGCCCACGTAATAGTGTTTTTTAAAATATATTTGAAAATGAAAAATATCGTTTAGTTTACGAAAATTATGTGAAAATGTTAAATATATTAAAAAATTATATATTTATATTAAAAGTTAATTTATGTTTAAATATAGAATTACAGGAGGCCCGCGTAATAGTAACAATTGATAAATGATCAAGATTGCCCGGATGGCTAGTCAAAGACGTGTATATTATTATGTAGTAAGATTTTCGGGCTGTGTCGACTACATCTTAGGTTGATGAGTAAAAATAATATTATTTAAAGAATATTGTAACTAGCATTTGCATCAGATGTTGTAAAAGAAATGCCGTAAGGCATAAATTGAAGAATGCAAATACAACAAAAAAATACTTTCATGAAGAATAAAAATATTTATAATGAATTTATTATTCGATATTCATATATATTACACTATATATTAGCCCCACTAATTGTTTCCCTTTCTGAATGTAACCTTTCACCACTATGGTCACTATAATATCAAATACAATATGTGTCTTAACCAAAAACCATTATGAAAGTCAAAATACTTATATGTCCCATATCCCATATAAACCATAATATACTTTGATCACTCTTGGAGAATTACAAACCCTTCCAAAATGCAACTTCTAACCACTATTACCATTAAGAAAAAAATGGCATTTATTACCTTATAATCCCTAAAGGAATAACTCTATCATTAAGTAAACCATTGTGCAATATGATTTTTAACACAATGAATTCTAAAAATTATGACCCCTAGTACACCCTCATCATAAACACATTGTAACTCCTAAAATGTTACAAGACATAAACTTTAATACCTAACACATTCATTGTAACATTAAAACTATAACCTATATGTACTTACATTATCTTAACATAGTGAAGGTAAAGAAGAATCAAGTGTGGCTCTTCAAATTCAATCCCACGAGAAGTGGATATAAAAAATGTTGACTATTATGTAGATGATATTTTCACTATTGACATTGACCCCAAAACCATTTTATGGGAGAAAGCTATGGTAAGGATGTTGATGGGTACTCATTATTCTCCCATTAAATGGTATAATGGTGGCCTACATTTTGTAAATACTTTAAGGTCTTAATGTTTGTATCTGGAGCCCTTTTCGACTACTATTCTTTCACAACCTTAATTGTATGCATTTAAAATTTTAAAGATTAGTAAGTTCTTTTCTAATTTAATCCTAGATGCAATAACATTAAGGAACAATTATAAGTATGCCTAGCTGGATAAAAAGGTAACAACATCTACTAGGGTATGTCACATCTTATTTTTATTCCTTACAAACCACCTAGATCGAGAAAAAGGCTAAGACTAGTTTCCTTTAAAGCACCGTAGCTCAGAAAGGCAGGAATTAAAAGCAAAAGCCTACAAAAGAAAAAAATAAATCTTACAAAAGTAGGACACAAAAGCCTACGAAAGAAAGAAATAAATCTTACAAACATTATGACGAAGAAGGGAATTCAATACCCATTGAGGAGATGAACAGAAGAACATGACCTCCATTTTTACTAAAATCACCACAAATATTGATAGTTACTCTAAGTAAACAATGTCATTAGGATATTAATCCAATAGTAGGGTGTTCAAAAAGTCCCGTTTCTCACTAACTTTCTCCCTCTTTTATATAAATTTTCAATAGTGACACTTGGCACCTCATGCAAAAATAAATATTTTCTTTATTCCAATAATGCCTGCAATAAAATATTTATTTTACACAAATCAAAATGAAATTTATTCTTTGCTAAATGTAACTAAAACCAGAATAACAAAATAACAACTCAAAGATGGACGAATGCTTCCTGATAAATCATTTGAATTCATTTCCATACCAAAATAAACAAGGATTCAAAGTGTCATGTTCATTGCAAATAATCTATGACATCTGACTGAATATTTGATAAACAGGGATATTTTGGGTGGAATTTTACTGAGTGCTGTTGGGCCGTTAATATGCCATTATTATTATCGCTTTTGAACACTTATTCCACCCATTTCTATTATTCTTCATCATGTCATTTATTATAATTTATCATTTAAATCCATTTTATAAATGACTTATGCTCTTATAAATTAATGTTATTTATTCTCCTTTATTTCTAATAAATTGATGATTATGCATGATTTTATCAATGATAGTTTTAATAAATCAGTTGTAACATTATTCACCATTTTTAGCCTCCAAGATAATTTCCAGATTGAAGATTTGATCATTAAAAGTGCCAACTCAGAAATTCGCTGGAATAAGAAGTGACGTTTTTGCGGTTGAGATTCTGAGCAAATGGAGCAGAATCTGGAAAATCCGGAACATGGGTTTTGTCCAGAACGGGCCCAATTAACTTGTTCAAAGAATGGTTTGCCCAAATTCGGCTTGTACTGAGAGAAACGTAGGGTTCTTTGAGCATGATTTTCTCAAATTCGCTGTTGGCCGTTTTCCAAATCTCAGCTGCAAAGCCAAATTCGCCTTGTTCTTGTTGATCAAATGGTTAGAAGCAAACCAATTTTGTAATAGGAATCATGTTGTACTTATCCTTATTGTAACTTCTCTCTGATCTCTCTCTATTTAAATGAGAACAGAGATCAGAGATGGGATGACTTCAGGATGATTTTTGGGGGATGAAAAATGATAAAGAATGATGGTGGATTATTCATGAGAGGATAGGGATTGTTGCATGCTGTAATTTTCAAGCTTTTGCTATTGTAATGATTCCACAATTGGCTGATTAATAAATGATTTGGGAGTTGCTGTTCATTCTTCTCATTCTGAAGTAACCCAGCAGCATCCGCTGGCGGCTAAGGGCCCAGCCTCTGGTGGAGTACGCTGCTGCTGTATGATATCTTTATGCTTCATGTGTGGATTGATTTCTTTTACTCTGTTCAGTAATCTGATGCACGAATGCTATGTTATCATTAATTCATTAATGTTTCTTTTCGAAATCCTTGTGGCGATTCTGCATTATATTATTAAATCTTTTCCAGAATTGACTGCATGATATCAGTCTGAATCGGGTATTTCTGTTACAGAGCTTTTGTATTGAACATTACCATCATGAGATTTATTTGAAGTTATGATTATTGGAATCCGGAAGTAATGCTGTATTTGGAAACATAGTTATCATCTCAGATTACTATCTTAGTGTGTTGAATGTATATATGATTGACGTTCTTGTTTTATAATGAACTGTTGTTCCATGTTGATCAATCTATCTAATTTGCAGAAAGGATTGCTATTTTCTTACAGAGTGTGAATTTGGTTTCATAGAGCAAGGGATTCTGACTCGCGAGACTTAGTTCTTTAGATTGCCGTTCCATTTACTGTTGTTCCATTTACTGCTGTCCATTTCGTTTCATTCTGCTTTCTTGCTATTCCTTTTACTTGCATTTATCGATTTGGTGTGAGAGAAGGTCCAAGGCTGTCGAGAGCCCCAGCAGACGCTACCATGCTCCCAGATCCATGGTCCATGCTCTAATTCCTTTTTCCATCAGTTTCTAGAGGGATGGGTTATTGCTTCCGCACCCTTGACTGATAAACCGCCTTGTGTGATTTATTTCTTTAAAGTATTGTTGTTCCAATTAGATTTTGTTTCCAGCTTTCATTTACTTTTGTATTTTAAGCACTATACTGCAAAACATTACTCTTGAGTAAATAGCTGCCTCAGACTGAGTACACTCTTGAAATAAAAAGTGGTCCCTGGGTTGACAATTAATGTGAGGTAATTAGGAGTTAAAAAGACACCTTTTTATCGCTCCACAAGTGCGATGGTGTTTGAATTTTAAGAGAAAAGAGAAATTTTATACACGCTGTTACCCAAGATCAAAACAATTGACATTCTGAAGGGAAAACTATTTTCTTAATGTAATTAGGCTGATAATCAAAATTAAATTCTTCATCTGTTGTTGGGAGAGTCGCTTTGTAAATAATGTAGTAATTCTCTTTAATGTTAACCACCTCCATAATGTGATTAAGATAAAATAATCAATTATTTACCAAAGTATTAAATTTCTAAACTAATTCTCTTTAATGATAACCACCTCCATAATGTAAGTAAGGTAAAATAATCAATTATTTACCAGAGCATTACATGTCAATCTTACTTCATTCATCATTTAAACATATTTAACCCAAAAACTTGTTTAAATAATTTTTTTTGGAAAAAGAATGTTTCTAACTTATCATAAAAATGTACTCAGGTACCCCATCTGCAAAAAGCCATTCACTGTTTCATGAAAGTTTAAAATGTAAAATGTTTAATAGTCGCACCATATTGAGCTAAATTTCACAATCATATAAAAACTATAAAAACGATGTAGCGTAAAAATAATCATAAAGATTGTCTTACAGTGATTCAAAAGATTTCAAGATTGATTGGTATCCAAAACATAAGAACTTAATTAATTAAACAAAACATGGGTACATAAATCCCAAGCGTTAAGAAATCATTGATTGGTATCCAAACATGATAACTTATTAATTAAACAATTTGAAAGATTTCAATATTGATTGGTATCCAAAACATAATAACGTAATTAATTAAACAAAACATGGGTGCAGAAAGCCCAGGCATTAAGAAATCTGGTCAACAACCCTCCTAAGGTTACTAATAAACATGAGTTGCATTTGAGCCCTGAACTTCTGCAAAATAAAAAATTCCCAGACTTTTATATCAGAGTTAGAGAAAGAAGAACAACCCACTGCCATGAACCCTCCACTTTGCCCTGAGGGCTAAGCCGGGCAGCAAACCCAAACACACAACCCCTAGCAATGGACGTCGCAAGATTTAAAAAGTACAGGTAATCTGTCAAGCCAGGCACGTTATTGCATCCCTCTTCCTTAACAATGCATTGCTTGAAGGCATCAATTGTATTCAAAGGGCTGCCTGATAGCCCTCTTCTGATACAAAAAACTGATTCCCATACTTGGACTGTAGCTCATCGAAGAATTGACGAGGAAGCCTAGAATCCACTATTAATCCTGTGCTGAAATTCAAGATGTTTGGGGAAGATATGTCCTCTACTATAATCACAGTCCTGTCATTGGTCCCTGAAGGATTTATCTGAAGGAGATGGGGATGGCCCAGACCTTGTAAGGATTCTCATTTTCCACTCTGACTTGTCTTCCAAAGCCTACAACTCAAAGCTCATATGTCAAACCAACGAGTTGAGGCAATGCTGAAAGCCCATATGTCAAGGTTATTGTTATTAATGAAAATTCATCTATCTGTTCTATCATAGACCAATTGGAAACGTTTGGAAGCATAAACAGCAGCCCGATCATTAGAAACTGATATTGAAGTTATCAAATCAGCCAGTGAGATTCTTGAAAAGAAGTTCTCTAGTATATCATTTGGAAGCTCTTGAATGACAGGGCAATTGCTTGCGCAAAGGGGCCTGGAATCTTGATCTGGTGTGCCTCTAGAAACCCTTTTGCATTTTGGAGATGTGTAATAATAACGCTTAAATTCTTCTATAAGAATAGGCATTGGAATGTTTTGAGCAAAGCGGATGACTTTGCGATTCCCTGCAAATTTTTGTACATTATGGGGATGGACCAGACGTTGTAAAGATTCTCATTTTCCACTCTGACTTGTCTTCCAAAGCCTGCAACTCTTGTGAAATCTTCACTGCTTGGGCTGGAGATAAGACCCTAGCTATGTCAATAACATCGGTGAAGTTGTTGGGTAGCTAAAAGTCTGGGACTTTTATTTGCTTCTAGCTCTTTCGAGGCCATGTTGGATTGAAAGTCTGAGTTCAAGATTTGGGTATGTCTTGCTAATTACCAAACAAATAAACTGTATAATCCCCCGATTCTCTATTAACTTGCAGCTCAGTTGTTCCATGAACAATGAGACACTTGCCAAATTTATCACAGCCTCTAGAATGTGGATGTATCCTTGGCAAATGTTTGAACTTGGTAGTAAGAGGATTGATAACAAATAAAGTCAGACCGAGCCACCAAAAATAAACCATCACAGGCAGCCTTGAGACCTAGGGTTTTCATGCCCCACCTATCCAAGTTGCAGGGAACCTTCAGCTCAAACCAACGAGTTGAGGCAATGCTGAAAGCCCATATGTCTAGGTTATTGTTATTAATGAAAATGCATCTATCTATTTTGTCATAGACCAATTGGAAATGTATGTAAGCATAAATAGCATCCTAATCATTAGAAACTGATATTGAAGTTATCAAATCAGCCAGTGAGATTCTTGAAAAAATGTTCTCCAGTATATCATTTGGAAGCTCTTGAATGATAGGGAAATCGCGTGCGCAAAGGGGCCTGGAATCTTGATCTGGTGTGCCTCTGGAAACCCTTTTGCGTTTGGGAGATGTGTAATAATAGTGCTTAAATTCTTCAATAAGAATAGGCATTGGAATGTTTTGAGCAAAGCGGATGACCGCTTCTCTCCATTCATGGGTGTGGATAGCTTTGCGATTCCCTGCAAACTTTTGTACATTATGGGGATGGCCCAGACCTTGTAAGGATTCTCATTTTCCACTCTAACTTGTCTTCCAAAGCCTGCAAATCTTGTGAAATCTTCACTGCTTGGGCTGGAGATAAGACCCTGGCTATGTCAATAACATTGGTGAAGTTGTTGGGTAGTTGAAGGTATGGGACTTTTATTGCTTCTAGCTCTTTTGAGGCCATGTTGGATTGAAAGTCTGAGTTCAGGATTTGGGTAATTGCTAAAGATGGTGTCAATTGCACTTGCTGAATCAGAAAGGTGAACAAGAGCATGGATACCATTGACAGAGTTTGCTTACCCACATCCTTGAGAATGTTTTTTTTGTGTTGTGCATATATCAACTGAGAAATACCCAGGTTTTTGAAGGTGATCTAAAAGGGGTTGAAGTTGTGGGTTATTGAATCGGGTGTGCATTGACTGACAGATTATGAGTGTTTTATGCAATTGAAGGTGGGCTTGTAATTTAAAATGGAGAGGAAAGAGAATGACTTAAAAGAGCTAACACAGTAGGAACTGAATGGCATTTTAATTGGGGGTGGAGAAAGACTCAGAATGCTCTTGATGGTTGCTTGCTAAGGCTTGAGCTTGAGTTGCCATGAGATACTAGAGATGGGTCTAATCACAAAACCACTTAGATAGCCTAAAATTCCAATCTTTTCACATTTAAACCTACTCTCAACCATCAAAAAACCACTAGTCTAGCCTAAATTACAACACAAAACAACATTGACCTATCTACCATTAGGAAACTAATTGGCCAATTGCGTGTACGAGAGCATTGACATGCTTTGACATGTGCCTTATGTGAATGCATTTAGGTGGAGAAAGACTTAGAATGCTCTTGATGGTTGCTTGTTGAGGCTTGAGCTTGAGTTGCCATGAGATACTGAAGATGGGTCTAATCATGAAAGACCGAATGCACCAGAAATCTGAGCCACTTGATTCCACCTATAAGGCCAGGCACATACCAGAATAAGGATATGTAGACTAAGAAACTACAACACTCGGTCACATCAGGCACCAAGATATGCATAACACTCCTAATTAAATGTACGAGGGAAAGCATTAGCATTGTAGCAACTATCAATGATGCCCTGAAATACCCACTGATAAACCAAGTGAACTAGTTGAGGTCACAGAGCCACAACCAGTCGAGGCTTACACCATGGCTACAGGTAGCATAAATGAAAAAAAGTAAATAGGGGAGTTATTTTTCTGAGACAAGGGTTAATAATCCATACCTATAGATACATAGCGCACTTGAAGAGAAGTTGCTCTTGGTTCCATTGGTATAGTTTGGTGAATTCCATTCCAATGTGGATACCCTAAATAGCCAGAGAAAAATAGTTTGCATGAGAGCCAAACATGTTCCTTTGAGGAACACAAAACGACAATAAAAAGGAATTGAGGGAAAAACAATAAATGCAGACCTGAGAGTTTTCACCACAATGGTAATGGAATCCATTATTCTATTGTCCCACGAATACTTGAACCAGCTTGACGATACTAGTACACATCCTCTGGCACATCCAAACCCATGAAAACTAGATGAGACGGTAATGCCCACACCACGGGAATGTAAAATGAAGTAGTAAACACAAGAATGACATACCTATAAGCTACAGGGGGAGGTCTCATTGCAATACATTCAGAAAATTCATGAGTCTTGAGTAACCACATCCTGAAATAAAAAACAATATAATGCCTGCAATAAAAGGTTTATTTTACGCAAATCAAAACGAAATTTATTCTCTACTGAATGTAACTAAAAGCAGAATAACAGGGCTGCTGAGCACAGATAATGTCAGACTTGGGAACATTACAGCTAATTACAGTCACTACAGAGCATGGTGGATATGTGAAGGAGACCCATTAAATGATGCAGTCCTGCAATCTTTGCACATTTAAACCTACTCTCAACCATAAAAAACCACTGGTCTAGCCTAAATTACAACACAAAACATCACCGACCTATCTATTGTTAGACAACTAATTGGCCAATTGCGTGTACGAGAGCATTGACAAGCTTTGACATGTGCCTTATGTGAACGCATTTAGTGCTCAAACAACAAAACCAACCCAATGTTATAGAATTATCGATTCGAAACAGAACATGCAGAAACCCATTACACAACATTAATTACAAGTATGGCAGTCACAAAACAAACCCTATGATACATAGACCTGACATAAAAACCCAACCCCTTTATGCAGGGGAGCATTACAGAATAGTTGAAGCAAAAAAAAGTGTTTATGTGACATCAGAAACCAAAACTATTTCGTGAAATGTGTCATTTTTAAAAACACTTACAGAAGAAACCATAACGACAAGATAGTAAAACCGTATAGTGCATATTCAGATTGCAATTACAAAGATCAACAGAGAGCTCATTGAGAGCAACAGAGATCCAGATCAAAAAGCAGACAAGTTTACAGAACATCAAATACCAAGCCCGAGGACAGTTACCAGCATATAGGTCTACCATCAACAAGATTATTACATGGTCTTTAAAGAAACCCAAAGAGGCAAATAAAAAAAAAAAAAAAATCCACCGAAACCCCTCAAAAACCCTAAAAAAACCAAACCAATATTAGTCATCCACCACAGGTAACAAAAGTGGGCAGTGAAACATTACAGTAACATATCTTGCCATGACGATATTCGAAGTCCATCATTGTCGGCCCATTCAATAGCAAATCTCCATTAACCATGGCATAGGGTTGGTTGTTATTATTATTATTATCACATGAATAATGAAAGTATTCATGAGTGCTTCAGACACAAGTAATCACGTTATCACAGCAAAAACTCCACAGAGGAGAGGGAAAAATTATGGAGAAGAGAGGTATACCATTTCCAAGCATGGAGATTGGCTGCACTGTCCATAACTTTGCAGTGGAGGTATACCTAGCAACATGCACAAAACCTTCCCTTCTGTCTTGCTAATTACCAAACAAATAAACTGTATAATCCCCTGAATCTTTATTAACTTATAGCTCAGCTTTTTCGTGAACAATGAGACACTTGACAAATTTATCACAACCTCTAGTATGTGGACGTATCCTTGGCAAACGTTTGAACTTGGCAGTGAGAGGATTGACAACAAATAAAGTAAAGTCAGACTGAGCCACCAAAAATAAACCATCACAGGCAGCCTTGAGACCTAGGGTTTTCATGCCCCACCTATCCCAGTTGCAGGGAACCTTCAGCTCAAACCAACAAGTTGAGGCAATGCTGAAAGCCCATATGTAAAGTTATTGTTATTAATGAAAATGCATCTATCTGTTTTGTCATAAACCGATTGGAAAGTCTGGAAGCATAAACAACAACCCAATCATTAGAAACTGATATTGAAGTTATTAAATCAGCCAGTGAGATTCTTGAAAAAATGTTCTCTAGTATATCATTTGGAAGCTCTTGAATGATAGGGCAATCGCTTGCGCAAAGGGGCCTGGAATCTTGATCTGGTGTGCCTCTGGAAACCCTTTTGTGTTTTGGAGATGTGTAATAATAACGCTTAAATTCTTCAATAAGAACAGACATTGGAATGTTTTGAGCAAAGCGGATAACCGCTTCTCCATTCAGGGGTGTGGATAGCTTTGCAATTCCCTACAAATTTTTGTACATTATGGGGATGGCCCAGACCTTGTAAATATTCTCATTTTCCACTCTGACTTTTCTTCCAAGGCCTGCAACTCTTGTGAAATCTTCACTACTTGGGCTAGAGATAAGACCCTGGCTATGTCAATAACATTAGTGAAGTTGTTGGGTAGCTGAAAGTCTGTGACTTTTATTGCTTCTAGCACTTTTGAGGCCATGTTGGATTGAAAGTCTGAGTTTAGGGTTTGGGTATGTCTTGCCAATTACCAAACAAATAAAATGTATAATCCCCTGAATCTCTATTAACTTGCAGCTCAGTTATTCCATGAACAATGAGACACTTGACAAATTTATCACACCCTCTAGTATGTGGACGTATCCTTGGAAAATGTTTGAACTTGGCAGTTAGAGGATTGACAAAAAATAAAGTAAATTCAGACCAAGCCACCAAAAGTAAACCATCACAGGCAGCCTTGAGACCTAGGGTTTTCATGCCCCACCTATCCCAGTTGTAGGGAACCTTTAGCTCAAACCAACAAGTTGAGGCAATGTTGAAAGCCCATATGTCTAGGTTACTGTTATCAATGAAAATGCATCTATCTATTTTGTCATAGACCTATTGGAAATGTTTGGAAGCATAAACAACAACCCAATCATTAGAAACTGATATTGAAGTTATCAAATCAGCCAGTGAGATTCTTGAAAAAATGTTCTCCAGTATATCATTTGGAAGCTCTTGAATGACAGG
>Ga0115851_101719_pt1 | contig 11656 bp, 10 predicted proteins | sample InSIn2gowninarea_FD_83865 | JGI IMG/M metagenome (GOLD analysis project Ga0115851, IMG submission 83865)
AGAGAAAAAACCAATGAAAAGACAAGGATAACAAGTTTGTGAAAGTTGCATGCAGGTATTCTAAGGAGGAGAGGAAGCCTCTCAACTCAAAGTCAAGGATCTTCATCAGGCTGCCAGGAGATCTCATCAGCACCTCCTCCAAGGATACTCCTCTCTTTTCCCAAGGTACATGCACAATTTTGATTAGCTCGAGTTTCTACAGGAAGATGCAGATTTCTACAGGAAGATGCAGTCTTCTACAGGAAGGCGCAGTTTCTACAGGAAGATGCAACTTCTACAGGAAGATCCAGTCTTCTACAGGAAGCGCGGATTTCCTACAGGAAGTCCCGTATCTCTACAGGAAACTTCCTGTAGAAGTTCAGAGCAGCACAAAACTCATGTTTTGGGAGAATCTAATGACTAAGGAATGGTTTGGACGCCTGTGAGCCACTATTATCACCCTTACACATTGCTACCACGTCGTCCTAACCTCCTTGTCCGCATGCAACGCAGCCCTGCATCAGAAAAGAAGATTATTGGGTGAATAAAGAAAAAACAACTGCTGAGATGAAAAAACATGCTGAGACTTCATACCATCTTCATTGCAGTTGTCCAAGAGCTCTGGAACGTGACCATGAGGTAAATGTTTTCATCGTGCAGCATGCACCCGAGGAGGAGGAACTGACACAAGACGTCCTAAGGGAGTCCTGTAGCAGTTAAGCCTGCTGGAGTGCACACGGCATGGCTACATGAAATGGACACGGGCGCATGCATCTACAAATAGCAAATCCAATTGTTGCAGCCGATCGACATAGATCCCTGAGCCTGTGTAACTGGCTCAGCGGCAAGCAAATCCGTGCTGCATCGTCAAAAACCCAAAAGAGTCGTGTTGCCGCCGCACAGGTAAGTGCCTTAACCCTTCTTTCCTGCAGATTGCATAAATTTTACTTTGAAAATGTTGCTAAGGGTAAAACGAATGGTTGAGCAATTGCATGGCCATCCGACTGGCCACGTCGACCAGTGAATGGTCTAGTTGGGTGTATGTGGACGGCGGCTGAAAAAATCAAACAACCAGAGCGCACGTGAGAACAATCCCGTCGAAGATAACAGGCCAACCAGCAAAGACGGCGGCAGATCCGCGGTGAATAACATGGAGGTAAGTGAGCACGCAGAGGAATGATGAGGGTGACATCATCTAACGGTCCGGCCAGGACACCTCATCTCCAGCGCCAACGATCCCGCCGATTCAAATCTGCTCGGCTAGATTGACCCCATGCATTTATCATCCACCGCGCTGAGCTCAAATGGTAATTCATTCCTTTCTGCGAGTTCGAAACACTGAGTTGTGATCCTCAGAGCACCTGTGAGGTAATACCAGCACGCAGACTAACTGCAGTCCGGCCCGAAAATCACGCGCTGTGCACACAGTCTTCTACAGGATCGCAATCCTCTACAGGATCGTAGTCTTCTATAGGAAAACGGGCTCTGCACGTAAATGGTGGCAAATTTGACAAGGTAACCCTGAACCTCGCATGCTATTGGTTGTTAAAGGTGGCAATATTATCGTTCATGATCAGGTCATAAAATTCTTGGTCGCAAGCGTCGTCTGTTGTGCATGCTCTGGCATCCTACAGGATGTCAGTGTAATTGAACTGTGTCGAGGTTATCAGGGGTAGTTTTCGTGGGTTGTGTGCATGCCAACAGCGTAATTCTACGCTCTGTCACTATAGATATATTCTCTTTCCTATTCGCCACCTTTGTTAGAGTCATAATTCATCATGCCAGGTGATTTCATACGAAGGGAGCCCACTGATTCATCCAAGTTGATAGAAAATCATGAGGTAGTGGAGCTTTTCACGCGAGTTCAGTGGATAGCATTCTGTGACAAGCTGCAAGGATACGATGATGAAGTGGCCGAGGAATTCTTACGGGCTCTGAAGGCAAAATCCAAGACGGTGGCTACTGTGAAATTCAGGGGCTTGAGTCTTACGCTCACCCCTCAATACATCAGCCAAATCACTGAACTTCCTATGGGTCTGCCGTGGGAGAAAGATGAACGAAAATTGAGCCAGCAAGAAAAGAAGGAATTCTTTCCCCCAGGGGAGGAATTCTCTGAAGACAAAAATGGTGTAAGAAGGACCAGTCTCTCACCACCTTGGGATGAAGTAAGTTTGCAAATACTGAGGTATATTACCTGTGAAGGACGGTTTAGCATCATCTATGGGTATCATTTTCGACTGCTTACTGAGCTAAGGCACCACAGTGACCTTCCTGTAGAAAAGAAGCTCAGTATCCCGTATTTCTTATTGCAGTCTCTTATGGAGTGTACTTCGAAACTGAGAGAGGGCGTACCTGACCAGGTAGCCCACCATGGCCTAATTAAATTACTCGTGGAGGATGCACTCCATTCCTATAAGGTTCCCCTGGCGTGGGAGGCCTTTAGAAATTTAACCAAGGATGGTGACATAAAGATGCTGGCCAAGGAAGGTGGTTCCTCCAGCAGTGGAGAAAAAGAACCGGTGGCCACCAAGGAAAAGGAAGCAAGCAAGAAAACCACACCCACGGTACAGAAGAAAGGAAAGGAAAAGAAGCAGGCCACAAAGGATGCTGGGGAGGAAATGGAAACACCTGTCGCAACAACAAGGGAAAAGAGGTTGCAAGGTAGAGCAGGGCAGGCTGAGAGGGTCCACGTCAGCACCAGTACCCCCACTGTACCTGCAACCAAACCCAAAGCTAAAATTCAGACCGAGAAAAAAGCCAAGGTGGCGACACCTGTGGCTACAGGAAAACAGAAACGGGTTTCTACAGGAAGCCCGAAAATAACAAGGGAACGGGTTTCTACAGGAAGCCCGAAAACAGTAAAAGAAGGGTCTTCTACAGGAAGCCCGACAGTGACAAAAACAGGGGCTTCTACAGGAAGTCAAACAAAGGCAAAAACAAAGAAGGAAAAGGCTGATATTTTGGAAAGGGAGGCAGCAGCTGTGCTGGCCACCCTCAGCACGCCAACCAAGCCACGAGAAAAGAGGAAGAGGGCGACCCCTCTATATTTCAAAGCAAGGAGGAGCGTCAGAATAAAAACAGGGAAACCACAGCCTCCTCCTAAAAGCCCAATTGTCATAGAAGATGCCCCTACGTCACCACCAGAGAAGTCCCCCTCGAAAAGCTCAGTCACCTGTGAGAGGGGGAGTCCAAAGAAGAACACATGGCAAGAGAAATTGGACATGCTGACAGAACAGGCCCAGCTACAGGAAGCCGAGAGTGTTCTATAGGAAACCATGGCTCTTCTACAGGAAACCGAACGAAGGGAAGGGGAAGGACCCTCATCGCCACCAATGGAGGCTGAGGTTGAGCAACCAGTAGAGGTGGAAGAAGAGCAGATACAAGAGCCTAGCCCTCAGCCTAGTTTGGGTTCCTACTACACGTTCTTGAACGCTGGGAAAATTATCCCACAAAAATTCACAATGCCACTCTTTTTTGCACTGGAGGAAGAGAGGATCCGCACGCACACATGGATGAAAATTGCAAAATCCAAAGGTGTGGCGGACATAGGGCCTCTACAGGAACAGCTTAAGGAGGCTCGAAGTGAATTGGCATGGCCAAACATGTGACCACTTGCCAACAAGCACAGCTACAGGAAGAAAATAAAAGGCTAAAGTTACAGCTACAGGAGCTGAAGGCAGGGGCCGAGACATCCTCCAATGACACCCCTGAAGCACAGCAAGAAGAAAAGGGACTGACCCCTAGTCTTAAGGAGCCCACAGGTCTTCTACAGGAAGCGGAGCAGCAAGCAAAGATTGAAGTACAGGCTCTAAAGGAGCAGCTGCAGTTAAAGGAAACGCAATTGGCATGCATGGCCAGCTGGGCCATGGAGGCAATTCAATGCAGGCACCCTGCTAGAACCTATGGGCTATATTTGAAAGACCAATGGCTGCAATTTCAGATAAACACCCTGGCACAGAGGGGTATTACTCCCTTTCAAAACCAGCAGCAATTCTCTGAATTATGCAGCACGAGTTCATCTGAGGATAAGGCAAAATTGGCGGAGTTTTACCTCCACAATTTAGCCTTGCCTAATGAGGTTTCGTGGGATCCCAATACCGCTCTGGGAGATATGCAACTAATGGCACTAGCTTCATGGCTAAACCACGAAGATCAGAGAGCAGCAGAAGTAAGAGCAGCCTTGAGCAAGGAGGTTACTGAACCATTATTTATTCGAGCAGAGTATGAGGATTCCATTATGATCATTACAGAGCATCAAAGCTTGGCCACTGACCCCACAGCTTCGCTGAGATTCATGGACAAACAAGCCCAAGCGATAGCCCATTTCGAAGATATGGAAAGGCTACTAGGAGAGAGTGCAGCCCAAGCATGTGCACGAAGATGGAATACCATGGCTCACACTCTGCAACTCCGAGAGTACCATACTCCCTCTCGGATGAGAGAAGCCTTGGTGAGGGTGGCGCATTATAAGAAATCCATGCAAAGTCTACAGGCCAACTGGATCGGCCTTAAACTAAGCCCACCACTGCTGCTAGGAATGGCTGAGGATAGCATAGAAGATGATGGCAGCGAACAGTGGGAAGAGGTAAACAGGACAGCTGGATTCCATGTCAGCAGAGGAGACACTACATCAGAGGCTTGGGATGTCAGGATGGCAGTAAAGGCATTAAAGGACGAGGAGTTAGATTAAGTTGCTCAAGGATGAGCAAATACTTCAGCTGGGGGGTGATGATGAGCCCCAATTTTTGGTACAATTCGGGCTCATATTGGCCTTCTCACCTTGCTCAACCCTTCACATTTTACCTCTTATGCTTCTTTTCTTAGTATATTTGTGTATCTGTAGGTAGAAGGGCAGGCCTTATGATTGTGTGACTAATGCATGATGATTGCAGGTTTTTGACAAAGTAATGGAGCAATAACTACGTAGATGGAGGCACAAAGACAATGAAGATGATATTGCAAGATCCTAGGGGGATCGTCTGCAGCATTAAATGATCCCCCTCGTGTTCTCCATCCAAACTCCGAGCTCCATCAGCTCTCCCCACCGAGCTCAAAGGCAGCCACCGAGTTCTACAAGAACTGCAGTCAGTTCTACAGGAACAGCAGTATTTCTACAGGAAACTGCAGTTCTCGTTTTTGTTGGGCAGCCGAGCTCCTCAAATCAAGGAGGCCACATTAAATCATCAAGCATGTATAAATACAGAGGCCGTAGCCTGTGATAGGGGTTCTTTTTCATGGTTAAACTTTTGAGCTATTGAAGCACGAGCTGCGAGCTTGGTTTTGCTTATTGTAAGCCATTTTTGGCATGTTATTAGACTGGTTATGAATTGTTAATAAAGAGCAGCATTTTGACCTCATCCTGAGTCTTTAAAGGGAGCTATAGCTCTCAGGTTAGGGCCCAACCTGAGAGCCATAGATCTCCTCGTCTTTGTATCGTTATTTCTCTTTTTATTCAGCATTTGATTACTTCGTGTTGATATGCTTTTGAAGAGTACGGTTGCTGATTAGATTTCGTTGTTTCGAGCATTGTTGATTAGATTAGTCCATGATTCAGTTGTTTTTAATTCATTTAGAGTAGCGTAGAAGGATTAAGGTTTATTGAGCAGGTTCAAGAAAAGGGTTGACTGTGTATCTACTGCCATCTCTGTTTAGAGATTGGAGCGGAAATCATACCAACCACCAAAACAGCAGTTGCACATACGCATGCAAGTTTCCACCTAACCGTTCATAGTTCATAAGCAATTCATGCATAGTGATCTTGAATAACATTCTCCCATTTCGAATTCCATGCACCATTTACTTTCGTGATTTGCATCTTTGATTCGTTGATTGAATAAGCATAGCTAGGAAGGTGAATGAGTTCTCTGTCTTATTGGAATTTGTTTCATTTACACTGCTATCTACCTCTCCACTGTCTTCTTCTCTACCACAACAGCACCTAACGCCCTCGTTCAAACCTCTGTCCCACACATCTACTCTCCACAACTCTCATTGCTCCATTTTCCTTGACTCGTCCTTGTTTCTCCCTTTCCACCGATTAGCCAGCTTTCCACACTTCATCTTTGTTTCATCTCTATGCTCTTGATCCATCACCTCTCGTCCATCCATCCCTCCATGCACTCTTATTTTGACTGCATAGCTTCCTGTAGGAGTTAGCGGACTTCCTGTAGGAGTTAACAGACTTCCTGTAGGAGTTAAATAGTGTTCCTGTAGAAAACTCGGGTTTCCTGTAGGATCCCCTACAGACATCCTGTAGAAGTCTGCAAACTCAGTTGCTGAGCCTTTGAACGTTGTAGACTCCTGAGGAGCCATGCTAGGGAGCCCTTGCGACCTTTCCTAAGCATCCTAACCTTTCCCAAAGCTTCTCTCCTTTTCAAACCATCCCTGTGCAGTCGAAACCAAATAAGCACCCAGTCATAATAATTCTAATTATTCAAGCAAAAACACAAAAACATGTTTACTTCAATAGAAATAGTTTAGATCCATGCATTTAGCATCATTAGAAGCAATGGCATCATTAGAGGTTACTTTTCACAGCATTGCATTATAGAAAGTAGCTAGGCATATTAGGGTTTGCTAGGGTTTACAGTTCTTGTTTTCTTTCAGTTCCTTCTCGCAAATAGAGTAATCTTCTTTGAGCTAGCTTTCATTCATCAATTACAGAGCTTCTTCTAAGAGCTATAGAAGTTGGCTCAATCCCTCACAGACTTGTGCCAGCTGACCAAGTGACAGCTGCGACAAGGACTGGTACTTGTGCATACAGCACCGTCGCTTCCAAGTTTGTACGAACTACCGAGTTGATAAAGATAGAGACAGGAAGCCCCAGGAGTTGTAGCATTATTGCTACAATACTGGAGCTCACCACCTGCATGTATTTCTTTTCAATTTCCCTTAATGTGAATGAACAAAAAGAAAAACTAATGCACAATCGATCAATAAACTCTTTTCATAAAAATGACGATTTTGCGACAATTTCTTTTCAAGGAAAGTAAGACTTTATGACACTTTCATTTTCAAAGAAATGAGGAATTATGACACTTTCAACGAAAAGACTAATCATTTGCACACATCAATCAATCAATTTTTCATGAATGAAGATTTGACGACAATTCATTTTTCTAAGGAAAAGGCGATTTTACGACACTTTCTTTCACTAAAGATCAATCGATCAGAAAACTAACTTTCGACTATAGATTGAAAATGAAAAAGCAAATACATAAGAAACATTTATCAATCCTAATCTAAGTAGGGCAAAGTAAGGAGATGAAACATTATTTTCAGAGATAAGACATCATTGACATTCAGCAAATCATTCAAACAGGAGAAAATTGGCTCAAAAACTTCAGTTCCTAGATGGGAAACTGACCCTCAAGGGATCAACGCAGGAATCAATGAGAGACAGTGCATTGAAGTGAACTGAATCTATGCGAGAAGTGCATTTAAGTGCACTGAATCTATGCGAGAAGTGAATTGCAGTGCACTGTGTCCTTCGTTGGGCTGCGCTGGTGACAGTAAGCAATTTTGAAGACAATTTGGCACAGTTTTGGCTCAATTTTCAATGAAATAAAATTGAAATTCAATCAATGACCATAAGTACAGTATGTAGAAATGTCTTAAGAGGCTGAAAAGCTACTAAGATGGATGACCGCTCCCCAGTGGAGTCGTAAATTTGTTTTGGGAAGTTTTAGTGTCTATGGATAAACGCTTAAACCCCTAGACTAGGAGCTAAGTCTAAAACAATAGTGCAAAGCATTATCTAATTTTTCTATGATCAACATATTAAATAAGAGGTAAAGAAGCTTACCTGTAGCTTTCGCTTACTCCTTATCTCCCTTGATCAATTTTGTCGCTCCTCTCCATACTTATTTCACTTGAAGAGTACCTGCACACAAATAGAAGAAAAAACCAATCAAAGCATATGATAATGATCTATTAATTAAACATAGCATGGAATCAAGTAAATGATACACATATGAAAGCATAAATTAATAACACAAGCATATGGAAAAAGTTTTGAACATTTATTAGTAAAAGGAAGAATTACAACCCAATTTTCTCGATTGAGCATCACTCCTCCAGTTCAATCCCATCCTCTCCTCATAACAAGCAAGACATTTTGACATCATTACAATACTTGAAATCAACTCAAGTCTCATACTAACAAAATCTCCCTATAATTCAATAATTTCCAGCCCCTGATCACTTAGATGAGTGGTCTTCTTATAGGTGAATGAAGGAAGTTATGCCATAAATGGTGATAATGCATGCTCTCCCAAACTTAGGATTTAGTTCCATGGAGGAAGGGATAAAGGGATTGATGTTCCTTAACTCACTTCCTCATCCAAATACGAGATCAAAGGAGTATATAAACTTTGGAAACTTCTAGATGCAACCAATGGATAAGAATATTCCCAAACCCCAATGTTATTTCACTCAAATTCACCCAGCGTAGGCCAAAGAGGGACCAAATGTGCTGCATAGCACCCTATTAGTGTATGGTCTTCATTGCAGCACACCCTAATGAAGGCCTGCCTATGCTGATCTTCTTAGAGGCAGTTTCTGGATGATTTTAGTCATGGAACTTCTTGGGAAGCTAGGCATTCTGATGGTTGACTTCTTTAGGGCATGTAACAACTAAATTAGGGTTTGATGGGCCCTAATAGTACTGATCTATAGGTTGGGGTTGATGTGCCCAAATGGATCTGTAACACAAACCCCTTAGATTGTCTCCTAGTTATCTCCATCAAGCCTCTACATAGTAATAGCCTCAAAAATTATTTATTTTCCTACAATTAAACCACATTAGGCCACATGCTATGACAAAAACATTTTACTCTTACTAATCATAATATAACAAAAAATGTGAATTAATGTAAGAGAAGGCTAGTTTTAAAGCTAGAGGATGGCATATTGATATTTAAAATGTGCCTATTGATGGGAGTCATCATCACCCCCCTGTTGAAGGTGTTTTTAATTCTCTGATAAACCTAGTCATCCATGTGCAGCTCTATCATGGCCTTGATTGCCTTCCTAACATCCCAAGGCTCCTTAGATAGTGTGCCCTCTTGGGGGTAGAAACCTACATTCCTCTCTATCTTTGTCCACTCCCCCTGCTCTCCTGCTTCATCTCCTCCTTCTTGTAAGCCTAGCAGCAAGGGTGGACTGAGCTTGAGTCCTATCCACCTTATTTTCATCCTCTACATGATCTTATTGTACAATGGTGTTCTCTAAGGCATTCCTTAGCCTTTCAGGAGAGTGATAGTCTCTAATCTATAGACTGTGGGGTAATGCATGCCATCTCCTCTCGCAATCTTGCATACTTTTTGATCCCGACATCTTGAATGTGTCTTTAAAGTGTATAATGGCTTGCTCTTGGGTGGCAATGTATTTGGGTGCTAAAGTAGCATCATTAGAGATGAGGCCATGATTGCTAATGACGTCCTTTGATTTCATTAGCTTTGCCTTGATATACAATGGTTCCTTTTCCTCCTTTTCCATTACCCTTTTCACCTCCTCAATTATTGTCTCCTCATGAGTCATCCAAGATCCTAAAGCCATCAGCTGCATGTCTCCTAGTCTTGAATTGGGATCCCAAAAATTCATATTTGTCACAGTGAGGTTGTGCATATAAAATTTAGCCATTTTTCTCTATCTTCCATGTTATTTTGGCTACAAAATTCAATGAAGTGCATGTAGTCCTGAAAATGTAGAGATCCATATCGTGCAAAAGTATTAATTTGGAAATGCATCCATTGTTCTTTGAGAAAGATGTCACAATACTTTGATGGTTGTCTGCATTGTAGTTCTTCCATGGAGAGACTTACCATGGTGACAAGTTGTGTTTCTTTCTCCTGCAACCTCTCTCTTAACCTCATGTTTTCTACTTGTAGTTTCTCCTTCATCATGGACTCTCTCATTCTCAAATCACTTTACTATTTTCCCATTTCAATGATTTTTTCTTCCATGAGGCCTACATCCTCTACCTTCTTAGATTTAGTAATTTTTATCACCCTTTGTGTTCTACCTCTCTCTATCTCCAGCTCATAAAGGAGTGGGATTGTAAAATTTTCAGGGATAATCCTTCCTCCTTCAGTGAATTTGTAGTAGGACCTCAGGCTAGGTTGTGGGCTAGGTTCTTAGAGCTTTTTTAGGTCTTTCCCAAAACTATTTTAGGCAATGGATTCCTCTTGTGAATCTTTTTATGCTTCTGCAGCTTCCCATATCCTACCTATAGCAGACTCTGCCCCTCCTACAACAAACCTTATCTCTCCTATAGCAAACTCTAATCCTCATGTAGCTTCTCTTTTTCATCTTCCACAAAGTCATATTGTGCCATTGACTTCTTGAAGGTGAGAGACTTAGTGGTAGGCCTACTCACAAGTGTTATGGATGACTTGGTTTTGGTTTTAGGAGTGACCTCATCAATTTTTACTTCACTGGGTCCTATTTCTTCCTTTTTGCTAGGTGACTCATCAATAATTATAGGAACCCTTTTAGGAGTTTGAGGCTTCCCTTGTCTAATTTTAGTGGTATTCCTGGTTCCTAAATACATTTGACTTGGTCTTGATTTCTTCCTCTTTGGTTTGACAGGAGTTCCCAATGTAGGTAAGGTTGTAGCTACTTCTTGTTCAATGTATTCTACTCCTTGGGGTGGATAAGTCTTCTCAGGGCTTATTCTTTCTTCTCCTTTATTATCATCCTCTTTTCCTTTCATATCTGCTTCTCCTTCCTCTATCTTTGCTGCCTCTTTTTCCCCTATTTTTATTTCTTCTTCTTTTATTCTTGCTTCCTCTTCCTCCTCTATATTTGATCCTTCTTCTTCCTCTATTTTTCCTTCTCTTCATCAAATAATAGAGGCTGGAGTCTTGTCTAGTGTCAGGGCTTGTGTTTTTATGTTTTTCATAATCATAAAAGCGATAACCAAAATCATTAACACCATATCCAATAAAGGTACATTTCTTTGATTTTTCCTCAAGCTTTGTTCTATTTTCTTTATTAATATGGACAAATGCCTCACAACCAAAAGGATTTAAAAATGAGTAGCTTACCTTTTTACCTGGCCATGCTTCCTCTGGAACACCACCATCCAAGGAACTTGAAGGCCCTCTGTTTATTAAATAAACAATAGTATCTACAACATCTGCCCAAAATTGTAAAGGCAATCCTACATGCAATCTCATGCACCTTGCACACCCCATGTTTGTTCTGTTCATCATTTCTGAAACACCATTTTATTGTGGTGTTCTTGGTACTATCTTCTCTTTGCAAATTCCATGCTCTGAATAGTACCTATCAAACTCTTTGCTGCAATATTCACCTCCATTTTATGATCTGAGACACTTCAATTTCTTTCTTGTCTCAATCTCAACCAAAGATTTCCATTTCTTGAAAGTATCAAATACATCAGATTTATTCTATATACAATAAATCCAAGTTTTTCTAGTTGCATCATCAATAAAAGTAACATAATAATGAGAGCCACTGAGAGATGATACTTGAGCAGGTCCACATACATCTGTATGCACAAGCTTTAATTTTTCACTCTTCTTTTCTTTTCCAACTCTGAGAAATCTGTCTCTCTTATGTTTTCCATAAATGCAATTCTCACAGAATTCCTAATAAACATTCTTGAAACCTAACAATAAATTCCTTGAGTGAAGAATCTTTATCCCCTTCT
>Ga0115851_101723_pt1 | contig 11644 bp, 10 predicted proteins | sample InSIn2gowninarea_FD_83865 | JGI IMG/M metagenome (GOLD analysis project Ga0115851, IMG submission 83865)
CGCGGGGGTATGTAGCCCCAACCTTGGTCATATGGTTCTAATGGAACTGTGGCCCAAGGAGGTGGGGGCGGGTGGTTAGCCCATCCCCCAGGTCATATTAACACCTAGAATCACGGGTGGAACCACAGACAGGGGGCTCAGATTGGAGGGGAGGGTGCGTGGCCCAACCCCTAGCCACATGACGTTTAACATGACCAGGGGCAGAGTGCCAGCAGGCGCGTGGCCTCTGGCCCACGCCCCTGGCCACATGGTACCATATGACCTAGACCCATGACTAAAGAATCAACACTAAAGGCCTTATTGGCGCGATTATTCATTTGAAAATTTGCATAATTAACAACAGAATCAACGTCGATCTTGAGTGGAAATGTCACCTGGTGGTATGCCAAAAGGCCGAATACATTGCCTGGCTAGTCAATTTTTACAATTTCTAAGACATATAGCAGAGATATGGAAACATTATCTGGATACAATGGAAACATTATTTTTATGATTTGAGCATTGTATGTTGGACAATTTGCAGAGCCAAGTCCATTTGTGTTGCAAACAAACACTATTTTGAGGCCATATGGAGACACCTTTTAACACAAAAAGAGCCTAAATAGGGGTTTTCAAGCCTTCCAGACGCACTTGCAACATTTGTTTCTTCATTAGAGAAACCAATTTTTCAATCTATTCTCAATATGATTGTGGGAAAAGACCATTTGAACACTTCATTATGAAGTAGTTGGTTTTGTGCTTCTTGATCTCAGAATGAGTACAAGGACCTGTTGCCACATTCAATGAGAGCCATTTTATTTTAACACCATCATTTCATTGCTAAAGTGAGTCAAATTGTGAGTGAGAGTTCTCTGAAAGAGAACATTTCTTTGAAGGAGAAACAATTCCACTCCAAAAGGAGGTTTACTCTCCAAGTCAAAGATTTGTAATGTACTCTTTTTGTTGTTGATATCAATAAAGCGGCATAGCCATTGGAGCAGGGCCCAAAGACGTAGCCCATGAGGGGTGAACTTTGTTAGGACTTGGTTGTTCTCTTCTTCATTTTTACCATGTTGGATTGCATATGATTTTATTTCATCTTTAAGTTCTTTTAAAATTAACTATTCACAGTTGAACAAGTTATGAACTAAGTTAACTTTTGAAGACCCAAAATTTATCAAAACTTGCAAAGTGTCAGAGGACAATTGATTTTTATTTTCAGATCACATGGTATCAAAGTATGTTCTGACTAGATTTCAAGCATGGGCAAAATTTTCCAGCATGCAATGCTCCTAAAATTGAAATAAATGAATTTATCTCTCCAAGTGGAGAACATGGAAGTAAGAATATTGCTTGAAGCAACATAGGATGAGAAGAAGAAATTGCACCTGATGTTGCAGAATTTCATTGAAGAGCAAACTGGAGAATGTTTAGCTATTGAATCTTCCCCCAATACTTGACAAGTTTGTGGTCATGGGATGAATGATGTTTGTACCCTTTTTTAGTTGAATAACATTGCTTATATGTTAAATTACAAGAGTGGTTTTCTTGAATCTTAATCTACCACTTTGTCTACAAAAGAGTAGAGGGAGGAAGAGGACTAAGAGTCGCAAGCAAAAAATGAGGTAAAACATAATTTATGTTCAATTCATTCTCTTAACAATGATAATGCTTCTTTTTCATCATTTGAAAAACAAACCAAGGGTATTGGTATGCAGTTGTTGACCAAAATAAGATACAATGGTAAGGGTATTGGAATTCATAGTCACATTATGAAGAATCCTATTGAGGTGGGACAAAAACCTTGGCATGAAGGATTGGGATATGTTCAAGAAGAAGTTGGAGAATGCTCCAAAATTATAAAGTCAAGGAAATATTCAAGTATGAAATTTGTGAAGAAAGAACTCCCACAAGTTGAAGGAGTATCATATCATGATGATGATGTTGATGGAAAAACATCTCTAAAGAGAGATGAGCACTTCAAAGGAAGAACCAAGTGAATTTCTCCTCGTAAATCAAGTTATCCTTTCCAGACTCATAATCCAAAGGACAATAATAAAAGGTATAAACATCTTGACTATTCAAAGGCTTTCTATGACTATAAGCAACATGATGATTTGAACAAAATTTTGCGAAATGTGTTTCTTTGCACTTATTTTCAAGAACCTAGCCATAGTGTAGCCAAGTGACAAAAAAGTAAAGCAATGGTCGAGACAGTGAATATGTCGATTAGAAGTAAGAACATGAAGGGAAATCCTCTTCTGAGTTCAAAGACATTTTTGCCGAGTAATGTTCACAAAAACATTTGTACTCATTGCAACATAAGTGGGCATTGAATCGAGAAATGATAGAAGCTGCATCCAATTCTTCAACCAAAGAAGGAAAAATAGGTCATGAAATCACTTGAAAAAGAGAAGGCAGAATAATGTGTGTGGCACACCATAACCATCTCTGAAGTAGCTCTAGAAGAAAGCGAAATGTAGAAAGAAAACTCTCTAGCCTTGTTGGGTAAGAAATGGTTGGACTATTTGTCTAGTTAAATGTTGAATTTATTTTGTATTCCACATGTTTCATATCTCCACAGCTGGGTATTTGGTAAAAGCGATGTTGTGAATAAAATCACTTATATGCAATAGTGTTTTCTTTGGCATTTTATGCTATTATGACTTGTTGATGAGTCCATTTGTATGAGAATTTGAGAGTCAAATTTATTACATGTAAAAAAATGCATTCCTTTCATGGATCTTGTGGTAATCATCCTAAACTTTTGAATGAGTATTTGCATTATATCCAATATACCTACAATTTTTCCAATCACTCATCTACGCAAGTGTCTCCATTTGAAGCTTGTTTGGGTTATTTGTCAAAGTATCTTTTGGATTTCATCTTTGGTAAAGATATTGCAGTAAATGGTCATAGTGATGTGGAAAAAAGCATTTCATTGAAAAAATGTAGCTAGTGCTTCAAAGAGTACAAGAGAAGCTTGAGAAAAACAAAGCAAAGTACAAAGTAAGGCATGACAAGCATCGAGTTGATCATGATTTCCAAGTGGGAGATCAAGATTTGATGTATATTAGCAAGGAAAGACTTCAAGGTGAATAGTGTATGATCCTTTAATGATTGATGATCATGAAGAGAATGTTCAAATTCCATCTATTGAAGATTGTGCTCCTGAATATTTAGATGAGTTGCAAGAAGACTCCATTCTTGACAAGAGAATCAAGACTTCATGAAGACGCAATGTAGAGTAACTTCGAGTGGGGCTCAGAGGTACCGATCTAAGTAAAGCAAGGTGGATTGAGATAGAGAAAGTGAGTAAATTTTACTCTCAGTTACTTGGTGGGTAAAAAGCAGACTTTTGGTGGTCCAAAAGTTTCTGGTGGGAGGAATGATCCAAGAGATCAAAATATGCTAAAAAAGTACTGTAAATTGCCCGAAACTAGTGCCAAATCGTATATCTCGTTGTTCTAATTCCAATGATGCTTGAATCGCCTCAATATGAAAACATATGTGAAATTTATCACGTTATATAGTTTCTCGCAAACAACTAAAAAGTCAACTTGCAGGGTTGACTAGGCTGCTGACGAAACGTACAACGATGTCAACACGACGACTGGGCAACAAGGTTGATAGTGGACTAATCTGGGATTGACAAATGGTATGTCATATAGGTCTACATGGAAACTTTTTATTGGTTGTTTGGTATTGGTGGCCCAGTGAAGAGGCGCCATGTGGCCCTCGATTTTCGTGCCAAAAAGTGTGTTGGGTCGACTAATCGACCCTACCATATTCGAACCCACGACCTGTCAATCAACAACTAAATGTTGAACCATCTAACCAACCATGTTTCTCACTATACCTGAATTCAAGGTTTATATTTAAAATCAATTAAAACTAGTGCTGGCAGAGGGGGTGGGGCACATGGCCCTAACCCTGGTTGTATGGCTGCAACGAAAGTGTGGCATAAAGAGGTGGGGGCATGTGGTTAGCCCTACCCCTGGGTCATATTAACACCCATAACCATGGGAAGAACCACAGGCGGAGGGTCTGGATTGGAGGGACAGGCGCGTGGCCCAGCCTTGGACCACATGGTGTTTAATGCAACTAGGGGTAGTGTGTTTGGGGGGTGCATGGCCTCTGTCCTATGCCCATGGGCACATGGTACCATATGACCTAGAACTGCGACTAAATAATAGACACTAAAGGCCTTGTTAATGCAATTATTTGTTCGACAATTTTCAAGATTAACGACGGAATCAACGTCGATCCTGAGTGAAAAAGTCACTTGGTGGTTTGCTAAAAGGAAGTATACGTTGCCTGGTTAGCCAATTTTGCCAATTCGTAGGACATATAGCAGAGAAATTTTCCATGAGGCCCAATTTGGCCATTTTTCAGTATTTTTGAGCCCAAGAAGAGCCTACATAGGGTTTTTTGGGTTTCTAGACACAATGTCAATACTATTTTTGTGATTTGAGCATTGTATGTTGAACAAATTGCAGAGCCAAGTCCTTTTGTGTTGCAGATAGAGATTGTTTTGAGGCCATATGGAGACCTTTTTTAGCACAAAACGATCTTAGACAGGGGTTTTCAATCCTTTTAGACACATCTACAACTTTTGTTTCTTCATTAAAGCAACAATTTTTTCAATCTATTCTCAGTATGGTTGTGGGATTTCAACACTTCATTATGAAGTAGTTGGTTTTGTGCTTCCTGATCTCAGAATGAGTACAAGGACTTGTTGCCACATTCAGTGAGAGAGTCCTTTTCTTTTAACATCATCATTTCTTTGCTAAAGTGAGTCAAGTTGTGAGTGAGAGTTCTCTGAAGGAGAACATTTATTTAAAGGAGAAACAAGGCCACTCCAAAAGGAGGTTTACTCTATGAGTCAAAGATTTGTAATGTATTCTTTTTGTTGTTGAGATCAATAAAGCGACCTAGCCATTGGAGGAGGGCTCGAAGATGTAGCCCATGAGGGGTGATCTCTGTTATGACTTGGTTGTTCTCTTCTTCATTTTTACCATGTTGGATTGAATATGATTTTGTTTCATATTTAAGTTCATTTAAAATTAACTATTCACAGTGGAACAAATTACGAAGTAAGTTTACTTTTGAAGACCCAAAATTTATCAAAACTTGCAAAGTGTTAGAGGACAATCGATTTTCAGATCAAAATACCACTTCTATTGTCCTGGGCCAACATCCCCTGATCCATGGAGACTCCTTTATTAGCTAAATCATTTGCTTTGGAATTCAAATGCCTTTTAACATGATAAAACTTAACTGTCTCAAATTTCCCAATTTGTTTTTTTTTTATCCTCTGTATAATTGGGGTTTGATCAAGGTTGGAGTTCTCATTGAGTTTATTCACTTGTTGGATGACTATTATAGAGTCTCTGAATACCATCAAGTTCTAAAATTTCCTTTAATCGTTTGTCGCCCCCACCACAAGGCTAAAAACTTTGATTGGTTATTTGTAGCACTCCACAAGCCCCAAGCATATCGAATCTCGATTTCTTCAACGGGGTGATAGATAACTCCTCCTGCTCCTGCCTCCCCTAATAATATACTAATTTTTAATTCTAATTTAATTGTACTTTAATTGTTCCTAGAGGCACTCTCTAACACAATATGGAAGAGATATTGTTTTGTGATGTTATGTTATGTAAACAAAAATAATAAAATAACAAAAATAAAAATAACTTTAAACTAAAATAACAAAAATGAAAATTCTACAATAGAGTTTAGGCTTCTGTGATCCATATCAAGTTAGAGAAAGATTTCGGTGCATATCACATCGAATTTCATTTGTCGACGCGTTTCGAACCAACTAGTGTGGTTCAACTTGTCCTGATGATGAACCACACTAGTTGGTTCGAAACGCGTCGACAAATGAAATTCGATGTGATATGCGCTGAAATCTTTCTCTAACATGAAAATTCTACGTTATTATTATTGGGAAGTTAAAGAAAATTTGAATCATTCAAGTTAAGCATGGTTTTTTAGCCTTAGGTTTATGAGAACCCATGGTATTCATGTGGAATATGGCCTGTTTAAAGGGTGAAAGACTCCAAGTAAATGTGTCCTTTGGTAACATTGGGTAAAAATAAAAAAATGTAAATTTTGTCTTGTGTTTTGTTGGGTAATATTTTAAAATGATCATAATATTTTTTTCCATATCATATATTTAAGAAATTAAACCACCAAGATCCATCTTGACTACGTATATCTTAAGAATTGAGAGGGATCAAATCTCTTTTTCACTCTGTTGTCACTCAATGCATTATGAGTTTTCAGTTGATAAAAGTTGCCAAAGAGTAGTGAAGTTTGAATCCATCTTTCAAGCTAGAGGAGCACTTAAAGCCAAATCAAAACCTCTCCATTGCATAGTTCCCAGAACGATATTTCCAATGATATAAGGAAGTCCGAAAATGGACTTCTAGATCAAAAGGTATGGCATGTTAAAGTTTAGAGGGTCTGTTTCCGTTTAAAGGGAAGGAGAGAAGGATATCAGAGGTTCGATGCTCATTGCATATCAGACTTCTCATAGATAAATGGTGGGCAAGTCCCGCATCCAGAATATCGGTCATATCCCACATCCTGCATATCGTCCATATAGCAATCCCACATCCCGAATCATAGCAGTCCCACACATCGGCTTATCAGGCATATCGGCGAGACCAGGCTTATCAATGATCGATGGGCCCCAGGAGTTCACTGCAATTGAAAATCGGTGGCTTCTCCAAATTAGCAACAGGGCATGTAGTGAAATCAACAATCAAACGATCGTCGATATCAAAAATCGGCCATCGGCGGGTCCAGAGCTCAGTAAATCGGTGATCGGCAGTGGCAGTCCTGCATCCCATAGGTCTTGCATGTCAGAAAATCGGTGATCGGCAGGCCCAATGGGACATCCTTTAAGGAATTACGGGGAAGCGCCGATACAATGTTAAATCACCGGAGAGGGCCAAAAACCTTTAACTAAGAAAATCAATGGAAAACCAAGGTAGGGAGGCCCCTTTTTCTCTCCTCCTGGGGGGTACGTGGCGAAAGATGGTTGGTCCTGCGTTTCGCAATTCTTGCAAATCGACGATGGGCGATCTGGGACAAGACTAGGGTGCGAATCAAAAAATCGCCAATTTAGTGTTAAATCATCGAGGAGGGCTGATTTCATTTAACAAAGAAATCCAAAGAAAAACCAAGGTTGGGCGGGCCTTTTTCTCTCTCCTCCAAGGGGCCACGTGGTGAAATATCATTGGTCCTTATGAACCCACGTGGCAGCTAACGTGGTAGTACGGAGCTGATGTGGTAGTACATGGGACACATGTCACCTGGATTCGACATTTTTAGGGTCCCAAGGGGGGCATTTCTGGGTGACATGTGTCACCAATCATAGGGTGACACATGGCAGTGATGACATCACCCATCGCAATCGGCAATTGGTGATCACACAAGGAAAGATCCCTCCTCTATTGATGTCCCTTTTGATGTTGCGATTGTGATATGTGAGATCCTCCCCAATGTGATATGTTATGCGATCCGACCTATAAATTTTTTGCGTCCGGAAGTCGGCCAGTGCTATAAAGAAAGATAAAGAGGCTTCTTCTCTCGATTGCGATATGTGATGCTTTCGTTGGGCCCAACCCCAGAGATCGACAATATCAGGAGTCTAGAGGAAATATAAAGGGCAAGCATTAGAATCACCAATCTGCGGGATTTCTTATAAAAAAGGAAAAATCCCCTCGGCAGGTAGTTCAATGGCTCTAGCACCCTCGGGATAAGACCCTGGTTCCAACCCCTGGTCAGATGAAGAAAGCTACGAAAAGGAGCCAAAGTGAAAGGGGCTAAGGGGGATCAAGATTTGTTTATTTCACAACGTTTGTTTTTACAGCAAAAAGGGTAGCATGGGAAAGTCCTTCATATTTCCACCAAGAGAGAATCACCAGGTATATCAGGGCTTTAAAGACGTGATGGGTCAGCCACTATGGCTTTAAGGGAAATAGGTGGTCCATTCAAAACCAACGTGGGATGATTCAGAAAAGCCCATTGTGATACAGAATTAGGGTCGGCGCTGACAGGAGTGAAAAGAGACTTGGTAGCTCGGGAAGATTCAATTTTCAGGCGTGGTGTCCCATAACAGAGAGAGACAAAGTACTGCCCAAGGATCCTTTGTTTTAGTACTACTACATTAGGTGGATGGTGCCCACTCCCAAATCTAAATAATGAATTTCTCGAGTAGTAAAGGAAGAAATGACGAGAGCCGGTTGAGCAACACAAGAGACCATACTATGAGCCCACTGCAACCTGAAGCAGAAGAAATTATAGGGATGGGCAACAAGATAGTTTATTAATGCTTCTTTCTGACTGTTTACTTATTTGATGTCTAGCAATTTTCCTCCTTTTGTCGAGGCCATTAACTTTGTAATATTTTTGGGCCACAGAGCCATCCCCATCCGAGGCAACTAGTCAGTGTGACAGTTGAGACTCGGCTGAAGATATTTTTTATGTAATGAATTTTCAACACTCCTCCTCTCCTAATAAATAGGAGGAAGCAAGACTTAAAAGAGGTTCAGAAATTCTAAAGAAAACAATACATGTTATTTTCAGACTGTATGGCTTTGTAATACCGATTTTTCAGAATATCAAGGAAATGGTGGTGGTTCCCCCTTCAAGTATTACAGTATGTTATCCCCATGTTAAAACCCAATTTACGTTCATGTTTCTTCTATGAATTCATGAAATCATAGCTGCTAGACATATTTCAAGCTTCCTCACAGATTCATTTGTATCGATATGTTAATGCAAGTGCCTGTAACTATATCACAAATTCATTTGTATCAACATTGTTAATGCATGTGCTTGATGGGTCAATGAAATTATATCTTTAAATCCACGCTACATGAATCATAGGATTTAGTCCCTCCTTCACACAATATATCTACCTGTAAATCAAATAAGTGTAGGAATTCTTAAAGTTGCAAGATCTATGTGTTAAACATAGAATTCTTGATGTTGTAAGCTCCATATGATGAGTTTCTCCTTCTCCTTATCCTCTATCATTGCTCTACAAAATCTTATTAAACTGTAAGTCCTTGAACTACTCGACCTCCATTGTTTTATGCATATTTATGAGATTTTTATATGTGAAGAAGTACCAGAAATTCATGTCTTACTCCTTTCGGTAAATGAACCAACCTATTATATATACATATAGAGTATAAGTGAGGCATCCCTTTACTAAGAATCATTTGAGACACTCCAAATTCAAATGTGCCTAGGCACTGGTCTTGTAAGCAATCTAAGGTTGTCTCTGGGAACTACAACATCTTCTAGCGCCATTGCCGGGGAATGTATTGAAGGATTTTTCCCTTGGGATACGACAAGTTGAGCACTCTTTGCGTAGGTGAACAAAGAGGTTCTTATTGCATTCAACATCACCTTGGTGACTCCACAAACCCCCATTATTATTTATCATCCTGGGTTTTAAAATGCCCCACATTCGCTCAGATACATCTCAGTAGAAAGCCCCATTTGTATTTGACCCAGAAAGATTAATTTTTAGGAAAGTCTGGAAAGAGAAAACTTCCCCTGCCTGTGCTACCATCTCAGTAGCCTTTGAAGCTTCCTCATCTAGCCTAGAGCCCGCTGCTACTCACTACTCAGGATTTGTTCCTAAGGCCCTGCCATACCTTACATTCAATCTAGCCACTCCTACCACCATGTTTTTGGGCCAAGTTCCTCAGGCAAGTCTCAATCCCCCTCCATTAATCCAGATGGTTCTTCTAGGTTTCTTTCTAAATAAATATTCACCTCTTAATTTACTTCAGCCTCTAAGTGAAATGCCCCAAGACTACCTAAAGCATTTTCCTAGGTTCAATGGGGAAGATGATAACATGGCATAGAGACACATTGAAACCTTTAGTGCCTTTTCTGAGAACCTAAACATGGATCATATAGATGTGGTCATGAGACTTTTTGTACAATACCTTGATGGAGAGGCTAGAAAGTGGTTCAAATCCCTACCCAATGCCTCCTTCCCTACCTGGGAGGAACTTGAAAACTCTTTCACACAGAAATGGGATGAAAAGATAAACCATGAGTACCTCCTCACATAGTTTAACATCATAAAGAATAAGCCAAATGAGGATATCTCACAATTTATAAGAAGGTTCAATAAGTAGTACAATAACTTGCCAGCTGAGATAAAGCCTCCTCCAGCTGCTGCTCATGTATCTTTTTTGGGAGCCTTTGAATTTGAATTTGGATTTATTCTAAGGGAAAGGAAGTCTCTCACTCTAGATCAACTCCAAATCAATGCACTCGAGGTGGAAGAAAATTTCGCCTTAGTAGGAAAGTCAAGAGGAAAGCAAGAACCTACCAAGAATAAAAGAGGGAAAGAAGAGGCATCCTCCTCTGGTCGAGATAAAGAATCACCAGAACCGAAGATGGATAAACTAGAAAAACTCATCAGTAGTTTATCACAGAAGGTTGGGAAGCTTTAAATTGAGAACAAGAGCCTCTCCAAGTAGAATGCTCAAGTCAACAACCGAGGTTACAACCCACAATATAGAAGGCCTCCATTGCAAATTCTTCGAAGAGAAAGGAAGGAAAACTTGATCAGATCCCTCATCCTCTATATTTATAAGAGGATCCCGATGAGAAATCGTTGGATACATAGGAGATGCATGGAAATTTGTATTTTGATTTTTCTGAAGAAGAACATGAGAATATGGCTGACCAGGAGGCCAGTCACATCAAAGAAGTAGCAGAGGAGGAATATATAGCTTATTATTTCAAATAGTTTGTAGATTTCATGCAAGCAAAACCACTACGTAAGTATAATCTAATATATTCAAAGAAGAGGTCAAGAAAGCTAGAGCAACAGGAGGGAACTGCTCCCTAAGTTATCCCTCTAGTACCAGACAAAGGGAAAGGTAAGCTAAATCCTGACCCTTCCAAGATAAAAGTCTCTGCAAATAAGGAAAGCACTAGTTCTGAGGGACACACAGAAAAGGAGGCACCTATTCTAGTGAAAAATGCTAGTGGGAAGGAAGAAGGAATAGAGCCAAGAGGTACATAAAAAGTCCAACCCACATTCAATATCTAGAGAGAGCTTGAAAAGGTAAAAATTCGTGTTCCTCTAACTGAGATTCTAAATCAACCTAATTATAAAGCTCAAGTCTCTCAATTCATGTATCCACTTACCTCAGTACTAAATCATGATAGTTTAAACCTCCAAGCGGATAGGCCAATGGTTGTTTTTGGGCCACATGTGGAAGATTTGGATCCTTATACTACACCCTTCTATGTGATCCTAGTAATCCACGACCTCTTATTGCATAATTGCATGTTGGATTCTGGAGCCTTACAAAACTTGATGCCACTAATAGTAATGGAACAACTGGGCTTGGAGATCACCAGACCATAAAAGGACGAGTACTCCTTCGACTCCAAGAGAGTCAAGTGCTTAGGGATGATAGAGGATCTGGTGGTAAACCTGGGTCAGATCCTTGTGAAGAGTGTGGTAATGGACATATTAGTGGCCCATATTCTTCCTTGTTTCGGCATTCTCTTATCTAGATCTTATGGTTCCAAGGTGGGGGACTCTATCAAGATAGATCTGACTTATGCCACAATTCCCACTTTTGGAGGTGAGAAAAGGAGGTTG
>Ga0115851_101613_pt2 | contig 11642 bp, 9 predicted proteins | sample InSIn2gowninarea_FD_83865 | JGI IMG/M metagenome (GOLD analysis project Ga0115851, IMG submission 83865)
GTGAGCTATAGGAATGTCAATATATGTGTATCATGGGAGCTACAAGAAGGATAAACTGTGTATAATGTGAGATATAGGAAGGGTATAATTTTTGCGAAATATGAGCTACATATCTTTGTGGGATGAGGCATCCAAATGACAAGCATGTGACAAATTTATATAATTATTTTGTGGAAATAATGTGAGATATAGGAAGGGTACAATTTTTTGCGAAATATGAGCTACATATCTTTGTGGGATGAGGCATCCAATGACAGGCATGTGCCAAATTTATATAGTTATTTTTGTGGAAAAAACATGGCAGAGTTTGGAGGGCTAACTTGGCAATTGGATCACTAGTTAGTTTGACTTGGATTTCTCTTGTTGACGAATAATATATAAGGAAAGGATTAATGGGTTTTCCCCTTGTGGGTTTTTCCCTAACCTCTAGCATAATCTCTGGTGTCTCTTGTCTCCTTTTCATTATGATCTCTAGTTGGATGGATAAATTATTAATGTGTAATTGCTTGATAACATAACTAAACAAAGTAAACATTAACGGATATATCTATATCTAAGCCACATTCGTAAATTCTCTCTTGCATTGGAATTTCAACTAGGGATGCTAAGGATCACCCCTATGCCTTTTTTATTTAATTTTTATTTTTTTACATAAAAAGATTTAAAAATGTTTTATTTTTTTATAAATAAATTTTTTAATCATTTTAATTTATTTTTTTAATTTTGATTTTACTTTTATTATATATATCTATATGTGTGTGTCAATTGGGGTTATACTGGGTGGTTGGGAGGAATGATTGGCATCTTCTCCACACAAGTTCAATTCCCACAAGTGACATGATGGACTTTGATGTAATGGACAAAATATGTATATTCGTCACATGGAATATATAGACATGTATTTGTTCATTTTTTTGCATCAGCTGAAAGGCTAACTTGATCGAATACTTTTTGGCATTTGCAGAATGTAATTTTGTTTCTTGGTTTTCAGATTGAATAAAATTATGATTTTTTCTTCAGAAAAATAAAAATAAACATAATATATATATATATATATATATATATATATATATATATATATATATATATATAGTTTTATTTAATTTTCCAAGGAAAAAAACATGTATTCTATTTATAGTAAAAATGAAATACAATGAGTGCTAATGTTGTATCATTCCAATTGCATTGAGTTCCAAAAATATTGTCTAGTATGATGACCCATTTCAGTTATATATGCAAATTACATAATTATGTTGTTACAAACCAATCTAATATCTTGCAAAATTAAAGGGAATTCATGATAATAGATGAAAACGTCATCTAGTGCCTTGTATGAAAAAGGTGTCTTTGAAAAACCATGTTTCCTATAAAAAAAAACTTTTGTTGAGATAGAAACAAAAATAGGAAGTCAAGAACATTCTTTGCACTATTTAGTGCCTTACTTTCCAACCAAAGCAAAAGACTTGTAGATTCCACCAAGTGGATGTACATTGTTAAATAGTGTAAACAAAAAGTAAGTTTGTTGTCAAAAGGGTGTCAATGATCCAATATGATGGAGTTGTATAGGAAGAAAATCTGATTGATTAATTATATCTAGGGGCATAGTTGGTGTTGACTAATTGTTACTTCATTACTTTCTTTGATTTCCCGCTTTCCTTGATTTTGTGCTATTCCTCCCTTGGAAAATTGATAAGTCATTTTATTTTTTTCCCTATAGATATGAGTGAAAGATAAATGAGAAAAAAATATTGTTTTATGGATGACATTTGATACAATCAAATAAGGGTGTATCTTTTCAATCTAGTTGTTCCTTGCATCCATTTTATAACGAACATGAAGTCTCCATAAATATGAATCTCATAGATATTTAGGTAATTTTCTAACCACAATAATAATTAGAGAGAAAATAACTCAGCAAAATTGTTTGATGCATTATGTTGCAAGAGAAGGAGAATAAATGATTATTTGTGAGATAAATAAGACCCCTTGAGCCTCCCAAAGAATAATTTTGTTGTGAAACCCCATCGAAAAAATCCCATGGTTTGCCTTTAATAATTTCAACTTCAAAGCTAGTACATATATGAGCAGTAGGCTAATTTATTGGAATCGAAGTCTAGAAAGCAAGATTGTTTTTGCCACTTTTATATAGGATTGACCATGATTCTAAAAAATAGAAGTGTTTCTTTCAATCCAAATGCCCAAACATACAATTAGGGGAAGAGATTTTATATTATTGGGGGGTTTCCTACCAAGCCAGTCTTTTAGGCATTCATCCACATAGTTCCCTTGCCAAGTATGGGTAGTTCCAATAGATTTCTAAATCTCATTCCAAACTCTGACAATAAAGAGAAATTTTATGAAGAGATGAGGGATAGATTTTGCATCTTCTAAATAGAGCAAACATCTACTAGGTCTACAAAAATATATTTTCTATAGAATCTCCTAGGTTTTGGGTTTATTTTTCAGGACCAACCACATAAATAGTTTTGTTTTTAGTCGACAGTTTTGTTTATAGAGTTTTTTGACCCACCATAGAGGTGGGTGGGTGGTTGGTTGTTAAGCAATGGAAAGATACCCATATTTTGGGATGTACATATGTGAAGGAACATATGAAAAAACTAAAGTGTCTTCGGTAGGTGAGAGAGAGATGAGATTATGGAAAAGGGATTAGATATACTTGGTCCATTCAATAGCCAAATCCCCCTCTATTTGTAAATCTTCTACCCCCTCCAAGCTTGTTTGCCCATGAATCCCATATGAGAAGAAGCATAATTTAAGAAGAACATTACTTGAGAATGAAGAGCATGGATGAGTTGATTAGAGAGAGTGTGTAATTCTACTTTCCCTATCTAAGGATCCTTCCCAATGAGTAGCTTTGAACCATCCTCGATTTTCCGTATGAGGCCTTGAAAAATGACATTTTGTAATGACTCAGAATTAAAGCATACAAATTATTTATATCAATCAATGCCACACATAATCAACATAAAAATATTTCAATTGGTTAATATATAATCTATGAAAAACCACGAGAGGGGGGCTTACCTACAAAATGAAGATTTAGTTTAATGGAAATTTCAGAGTTCTTGCGGCATTTGTATCTCATTGACTGCAGCAACATTTTTGGGATGTATCTTTGCCCAAACATAGGCTTAGTTGCACTAAGTATTTTTGTAGTTGGCCACCCTCAAGCTTTCAATCAACTACTATAGCCATGGAATCCTCCTCTCCTAGAATTCTCCTCTTGAAAGAATAATGTCTTTCATCCCCCTCCTCATTCATTAAGTAGAACAATTTGTTCCAAAAATGGAAAGGGGATTTTCATGAACACAATCCATGTGTTATCATGCCAACTTCTATTTTTGTCTTAAGTTTTCCTTAAATCAATGTGTTTTTCTAAAATTTGATGCTTATTTTATTCAGTTTTACTTTTTATTAACTTTAAATTGGCCCTCTCAGCCCATTGGTGGATTTCCTATAAAGTGAAGATATATCTTACTGGATATTTTAGATTTGTTGTACTATTCAGATCTCGTTGACCACAACAATGTTTTTGGGACGAGTCTATGCCAAACCATAAGCTTAGCTGCACTAAGTCTTTTTGTAGCTGGCCACCCCCAACCCTTAATCAACTATTATAGCTAGTGAACCATCCTCTCTAGAATTCTCCTCTTGAAAGAATAATGTCTTTCATCCCCCTTCTCATCCATTAAGTAGAACAATTTGTTCCAAAAATTGAAAGGGAATCTTCATCCACACAATCCATGTGTCGTCATGTCAACTTCTATTTTTTTCATAAGTTTTCCTTAACTCAAAATTTTTCTTAATTTTATTCTTGCTTATTTTATTCCTTCTTACTTTTTGTTAACTTATTCTTGCTATTTTTATAGTTTATTTTATTTATTTATAACTTCACTTTATTATTCATTATTTTATTTATTTACTATTATTATCTTTTCTTTCTTATTATTTATTTATTTATTAATATTTTCACTTTTTAGTGTTTATTATTTCATTTATTTTATTATTATCATCATCATTATTTATTGATTTATTAAAACATAAGATTACATGCTCTCAAAGATAAGTTTAATCATTTAACTTATTTATTATTTTATTTATTTATTTATTAATATTCTCACATTTTATTGTTTATTATATCACATTATTATTATTATCATCATCATCATCATCATTTACTGACTTATTAATACAGGGAATTACACATTTGCCGATTTTTAAATAGCTTTCTAAACAAGAGATGTGAAATATGATGGTCTTCTCGGGGTTCTGAGCCAATCTAATATAGTATAAGGGTAGATGTATCTTTTTTCCATAGTTTGAGCGCAAAACCTAGAACCTTGAATCAATTTCAATACGCCCTTTGCAACTACTACTCTTGAGAACCATATGAGGGTTTTTAATCCCCATCCTCCAAGCTACTTTAGAAGGGCAATAGAAGACAAGGTTGTAAGAGAAAAGGGTCTACTACATTGTTTCCTACCCTAAAGGTATCTTAAGGAGATCTACTTAATTTTTTGTAAGATGCCTAGAGGGACCCATGCAAGTCACACCTAGTATACATGAATAACTTCTATCACAACCTTACAGAGAACCATCCTACCAACCCTCAATAGGCATATATTAAACCAATTTCTAATTCTAAGTTCAATTTTTGTGATGAGCCAAGCTCAATCCTCCTTCATATAGCTATTATGATTTACAAAGAAACCTAGGTATTTAAGGGGATCCCCAAGAGGGGAAGGGGAAATTGAGAGAATTATGGAGACAAGGTCATAATATTCCTAGTCAAGGGCATTTCGAACTACAGTGGATTTTGCACAGGTTATCAACATGTTGATAGCCATGGAGAATAAGTCCAAGATATGTTTATAGTTTGTAAATTGTCATCCATTGCAAGAAACATGATGATATAATCCACAAATAAAAGATGTGTAAAGGGACATGCATAGAAATCTCAATACCCCTTATTGTTGAGAAATCTAAGGCAATGATATTAGGTGATTTCTCTTCTATTAGTAACTTCTTGTGAGTGTTTTTATTTCTTTAGATTAGGATCATATTTTACTTAGGCTATTAGTGTTATGCTTCATCAAACAACTACCAATGCATAAACCATAAAGAGGCAAGAGACACGAAATATAGGTTTTTAGCCAGGGCTAAAATCTCTTACTCTTTGAGAGGAAAACCCACACAAATTATTCTTATAGAGATTCCAACTAATGAATACCAAGACCAAAACCGTTGACCTATTTTCCCTTCCAAGACCAAGACACAAAACCTCCTTGATAAGATTCTTCTTGCTTTTCTTCCTCTTTCTTGGCTACCCTTTAGAATTTGATTTGCTCTTCACTATTCAGAACTGTTCCTTACTTCAACTTCCTTGAGGACCTTAGAGAATTGTATGGTTGTCCTTACTGTTGCCCTTACCTACTTACCTTTGCATATCTTTGTTAGCCTTGCACTACTTATTGTATTGCTATGTTACCTTGCAATGTACTACTACCTTACCTCAAAATGTACTGCTACCTTACCTCGCATTGTACTATTGCTTCTCCACGCACTACACTGCTGCATTATCTCACACTATAACATTGCCTTATGCTTCAAATTATGCACTATTTTGGATACCCTTTCTTAGATCTTTCTTCTGTTGTACCTCACACTTCTACTTCAATACTTACCTTGCGCTGCACCCTTACTGTGGTCTTATCTTCGCACTGTAATCTTGTTCGAATTGCAGACCCCTTAAACTCTTGTCCGAAAATTTGTCTCTAACTGAAATTCAGATGGCTCTATTTATAGTGGTTTTCCACTGAAATAAGCCGGTGCAAAGAAGGTAAGCCGACATGACTGTTAGGAGGATATAATTAATTTCATTTGAAGCCAACTTGAAGAGGGATGACTTGTGCTTGTCTTAGAGGGCTACTTACACTTATCTAATGACTCATACAAACTATAACATGCCCAAGAAGGATCCTTCATACATGACATAGACTTAATTAGAATTTTATGACTAGATGGCTCAATCCTAAAGGATCACAAAGGGAGCCATCAATAAAAATAAAATTCCTTGCTCATGAAACCCATGCGACAATAATTACAATAATAATTTTATTTTTCTTCTTTTCATCAATTACATAAAATCACAATTAGACATGTGATTATGAAGAAAGAACCTAGTTACTTTTCAACACCTATAATATGTTTTTTGTTTGCATCGATGATAGCTCAATGGAGAGCTTTGACCACTAGCAGAAAGAGGAGAGGGGACAAGTCACACCCTTGTACGAGACTTCTCTAAGGATTGAAGAAGGGTGTAGTTGATCCATTAATTAATAGGGCCATCAAAGAAGTACTAATATAACTATAGATCCAGGATACAAAAAGTGAGTTGAAAAAAAGGTGAAGGAGAATCAATTTGATATATAACTAGTCCACCTTGTTGAAGCCCTTAGATAGATATACTTTATAAATAACATATTTTTTCTTCTAGATATGGATGGAGTGAATGCCCTCTTGAGTAATACCATATGCCTCGTTGATTTATCGATCCTTCTAAAAGTAAATTGTTCCAAAGATATATGCTCGGAGAGAAAAGACCTTAAACAAAGGGCTATGATCTTTGAGATAATTTTACAAATAGAATTGTAGAGAGACATGGGCCAAAATTTATCAAATGAGAGAGGCTTATCTAATTTGGGAATAAGGGTGATGAAGGTAGTGTTGAAGGGGGAAATAAATCTCTTGTGTTGTCTAGAGTATTCCACCACCTGCAGTAAGTCATTGCCAATAACAACAAATAAATCTAGATAGAATTTAGTGGAAAGGCCATCGAGACCATTGAAAACTATGAAGAACAACTTCTAGCTCTGGTTTTGTAATTTCCTTAATTATTTCTTCATTCTCATCTTCATTAATAAAATGGGGAAAGAGGGCAACCATTTTGAGAATCTTTTCAATGTATACTTGGCACAATGATGATTTAAAGATGTCCTTAAAAGATGATACACTATCTTTAGATAATTCCTTAAAGGAGGTGGATTTTAAACCATCATCATTCTTGATTTCCAAAATAGTGTTTATGGCCTTTCGATGGTTAGTTATTTTGTGGAAAAATTTCATGTTGTCATTCCTTGCCTTCAGCCAAAGGGATTTGGTTTTTAGGTGCCATTCCTTCTTCTTATCCATTAGGAGGGTTTTCTTCTTCGGTTCTACTTCTTTTTAGAAATTTAGTTGCTCATCAGAGAGGGCAGAATGTTCCCTATTTTCTAGGAGACTATTTTTTTTTTTGTCAACTTCAAATAGAGACCTTTCATCATAACATTTTTTCTCCATTTCCTATTGGGATATAGTCTTTTATCGTTTTTTGGTTTCTCCTAGAATTGAATTAAAGGGGATGGTACCCAAATGGGATCATAGGAATACTAATCTACCTTAATATTTTCCACAAGGGACAAGTGTTCAAGCCAACTAGCATTAGTTTAAATGGTCCCATAATATTTTTGGAGACAAAAATCATGTCCATTATAATTGGGTTTTGATTCAACACTTCCTTGGAAGCTACCCATTATCGAATATGAAAGAGCTGACCCAGAATATTTTATGAAATGAGGAAGTAGTCCAATCTCTTACAAATATATAAGGGTCTAGTCCTACTATTCTTCCAAGTTGGAATATTTTTTGCAGGGAATACATCTATTAAACCAACATTCTCATTATTATCCACAAAATAATTAGCCAATGGGTCAATATCAATAGAGGGGCCCCAAATTTCGGATTTCCTAATAGTGAAATTTAGGTTCCGTCCAGGGAGATGAAGTCTGATGCAAAATAGGAGAAGCTAAAGATGTTATCCCAAAATAATTTTTTCTATAGATATGGCCCATATAAATTTATACCAGTAAAGGAGAATCCATCATCCCTAAAAGTAAAAGTAGTTGAGAGACGTGACTTGGAGGACCATGCTAGTGAACAATGTAATAAAGCAAAATTCTATCCAATGATTAGCCCTCCCGACTTCCCTAATGTGTCAGTATGGTGGAAGGAATAGTTTGGAAGAAGGGGGAACAAAAATGACTCTTCCTTATGGCCTTCAATCATAATCTCCTACAGAAAGATAATTTGAGGTGAGAGGGTTGCGGTCATTCACTTTAAGGCCAAAGTTTTTAAAGGGTTGGCCAGAACCCGAGCATTCAAGGATATAAATTTCATTCTTAAAACATCTTTGGGCATGTTGTTGTAAGAGCCCAATGATGGATTTTTCTTCCCCTATATTATCTCTAAGAATTCTTGCTCCATAAATAAAGAGATTAGGGATTTCCTTCCATTACCTAAGCCCAAAGGCATTTGCTGGTTGATAGTACCAAGACCTCCACTAGGTTCAGGATTGAAAACCCCTTTTTGGAGGCTAGTCTTTGTCAAATCAAAGGAAAGGGATCTAAGGTTATATGGAAGTTTTTGAGAAATGATGGGGAAGGGGAGGGAAATATCCTTGGAGAGGAGAGTAAGGTTGGTGATGAGGAATATGGAATTTTAAAGGGGATAAAACGAAAAAAAAATAGATAGAAGGAAAGGGGGGGATAGATAAATTTGAAAGATCCAAAAGGGGGAAGTGTAATGAGACAATAATGTAGGCACATAGATATTTTCAAATAAAGAATGGGAAGAAGGAGTGATAGGCATTGACATACCCGATGATGAAGTCATGGTGACTATGCTAGTGGATATAGGTTCCTTTTGAGGCTCCTCTAAGGCTACAACAGGTGTGCCTTGGATATTTTGAATTAGGGCCAACCCCTTCACATCTGAACCAAAAGTAGGGTTGGATGCATTTTTTATTGTATTTTCATTTGAGTTCACACTTTGAAATGGAGCATTATTGAAGTCCAATCCCATTTGCAACTTTTGTATCCATCTTTTCTTTACATTCCCACTAGGGAATTCCTCCCATGGATGACCATAGGAATGGAAACAAGTGAATTTGAATGGTATTCCCTCATAGTCAAGGGTCTACTTGTGAATTTTTGAACCTTCTTTAAATGAAATCGAACCTAGGAGACTTGAAACCAAATTTAGTCCCAGTAAAGTTTTGGCCATCACCATGCATACCATTCTCTTATTGGAGGAATCTGCCTCATAAAAAACCTAAGATTTTACAATCTATCTGAAAACCTCTTCAGGCCAAAAGAACTACAGCGGAAGGGTTGGGAGCCTAACCTAGACTGGAACCACCAAAAAATATTCAGAGTGAGCATTGAAATACACTAACCAATTTTTGAAGAACAACATCTGTGAACCTGTTAAAGATGTTAGATTTTGCCAACATATAGGGGGCTCCTCTATGTGAAGTCCCAATTAAACCTCACATTTTTTGGAGTAGGATCCCCATCTGGATTATTGGCCGAACCACCGTAGCTGTAAGATTCTCCTTGGTTTAACTCAATAACATAAAATATTATATACATAACCCTTTAATAAGTAAGTTGACATTGTGAAACACCGATCGTAATGTGTTAAAGGAGACTTTTACGGGGGGGGGGGGGGGGGGGAAAAAACGAGGGCATAAGAAGGGAATTGAAGGAAGAAAAGATAGACACACGAGAAAATAAAAGTTCGTTACTTATTTAGCGAAATAGTTCACTTAGACACAACGATCATTAAACCACATACAACACACCTTCAACAAGATAAGTATTGAGGCCATTGAAATAGTTCAATTTCCTTGGTACACGTGAATGAAACATGTATAGAAAACATTCAAAGAATAGTCCTTAGACATTCACAATATATGGATGAAAATGTGTTGGCTCATCGAGCTTCAATTATAAGGTGAAATATCCAAGTACATAGATACAATGATGAGACATTATTTGTTATGAAATCAACTCACAAATTTGAAGAAAAGATAAATCAAGGACTTAAAAATTAGGCTCTTTGAGGGGGGCCACCTCCTTTACATTACATAAATGAAAAAGTATTGGATGATACAAAACATAAGACTTCCTTGGTATAAATAGGAGTCTAAGGGGTCATAATATAATCGGAGCCTACATAACAATAATAATGTAAGGGAACAAAAATAACAATAATGGGCTTCTATGGGGCACAAAAGTAACAATATGGGAAATGCATGGGCACAACAATAATAATAGGGGGCTACAGTGACATTAACAATAAGGTGGATACACTAGTATTATAGGGACCTAACATGCCTCTCTCCTTCAAAAAAGTATTTTCCTCGATGTTTGAGTAGTCCCAGATGCTTTCGTATAAAATTCTCATCCTCCCATGTGGAATCTTCAACAGGTAAGTTCTTCCACTTAATGAGATACTATGAAATTAATCGATTTCGTAGCTGTTAGGTTCTTATTTCCATGACTACTTCAGGGTCAAATATGATTTTTCCTTCTTCATCAAGTTATGGAAACACTGTTTGAATTGGGAGATTGTCATCAATAACCTTATTTAAGCATGAAACATGGAAAAATGGGTGTACTTGGGAAGAGGAAGGCATCTCCAATTTGTATCCCATAGTACCAATATTTTGCAACAACTTGTAAGGACCATTGTACTTGGGTGATAATTTTATCCTTCTTAGCTTGCTTGAGGGACATTTTCTTGTATTGTTGTAGTCATAAAAATACCCAATTTGCTACATCAAAACTTATTTCACTACGATGTTGATCTACTTGTTGTTTCATTCGATTTTGCACGAGAGTGAGGTTATCCTTTAACAGTTGGAGAACTTGTTGTTGATGTTCGATGTGATGTTCCACTACTTGAACCTTAGAATTTTCTCTTATAGATGATGTGATGGATGGTGGATGATATCCATAAAGTGCCATAAATGGGGTCATTTTGCTGCAGTATAGAAGGAAGTGTTATACCACCATTCAGATAGAGGTAACCACTTAACCCATTGTGTTTTTTTATCAAATACAAATCAACGAAGATATCCCTCCAAACATTTGTTCACAATCTCAGCTTGCCCGTCAAATTGAGGACGATAAGATGAGCTATGAGCTAATTGAGTACCAAGACAAGACAATAATTCCGTCCAAAAATTTCCAGTGAGAATGGGATCTTTTTCACTTATAATAATCTTTGGGTTGCCATGTACCTTTTGAATTGTTTCCATAAATGCAGTAGAAATTGTATTGGCTTTAAAAGGATGAGATAATGCACAAAAGTGTGCATACTTGGTAATTCTATCAACTACCACCATGATGACACTCTTTCCTTCAGACTTGGATAAACCTGTGATAAAATCCATTGAGACCTCTTCCCAATGCTGAATTGGAATGGCTAAAGGTTGTAATAGACCTGAGGTCTTAATTGTCTCAACTTTGTTTTGTTGGAAAACCAAAAATTATGCCACAAACTTCTAAATATCATATTTAAGGCCATCCCAAAAAAAATTCCTTCTTGACCCTCTGGTAATTTTTAAAAAATACCTAGTGCCCTCCTAAGGGGGAGGTGTACAATTTCAAAAGATTTTATTTATTTATTTATTTTTATTTATTTTTATTTTTTTATTTTTTTTTTTTTTATTTTTTTTTTTTTTTTTTTTTTTTTTTTTTTTTTTTTTTTTTTTTTTTTTTTTTTTTTTATTTTTTTTT
>Ga0115851_101725_pt1 | contig 11637 bp, 2 predicted proteins | sample InSIn2gowninarea_FD_83865 | JGI IMG/M metagenome (GOLD analysis project Ga0115851, IMG submission 83865)
CGGCCAGGAGGCGAGGCAAGCGAATACCTATGTCTCAACGGCCGGGAGGCGAAACAAACACCTATGTCTCATGAATTGTTTCCCCCCAATCGTCAATCCATCCATGTATCGTTTCACACCCAGCATGAACTAAGTCATTTCCAGCATCCGAACGGGAGAAGCAAACATGCATATCATCTACGTTACATGGTCAATATGGTCATAGTAACATGCTACCATATTCTTTCCCATTAATAAGCGTACAGGTCGAGTCTTCTCTCCGCTCAAGTGCACCTCTTCACACCAACACCAGACTGAAAGAGCGCGCATCCTGAGACGCCATTAGCAGCATTTGGATTATCAGATGGGAGTGGGATAGAGAACCTAAAGCGAGGTAAGGTTGCGCGGTTCTACCAAACCAATTGGATCAACTTGCCCGCTCATATACAGATCAGACTGATTAGCTCGACCCTACAGATCGAATCACGAACAGGCGACGATCCATTCCATTCGTTTTTCAGCCTCGACACCCACCGTAGCAACACAGGCTTTACTCGAGATTAGAAGGATCAGATGCTTAGATTGATGGGGCTGAACTCTTGAATTCCGGCCCAACTAGGGAATGCGGGGAAGAGTGAGATCCATTAACAACCGGCCCTAACCTTTATTCGAGTCGAGTGCATTTCAGATGGCATAGCAGGCCTGCTAGTTGAAATTGAGACATTCTAATAGTAGGCCTCCAAACCGCCGCCCCGTTTGCTCCTTTTTCATAATGGGCGGAGATACTATATACGTATTAACAACTCGACTCATACTCGTTTGATAAAGAAATACACTTTGCTTTCAAAAATACGGGGGTTGAAGCCAAAATGTTCTAGTCATTCCTTGATTGCAGGATATAGTATTTCTTGATAAAGGGTTTGGGGGGGAGCACTAGACACCAAGGAATAAGAAGGTTGTTAAGCCCCCCTTTACTCCTTTTCTTATTGAGGGCCCTAATAAAGAAGTTACGCGGAGTTGTTAATACATATGTAATAGAGCTTGGATTGTCAAGCAAGGGTAATGAGAATCGGCGGATAATTAGAATATCCTAGCACCGCAACTCCTTCATTTTGGTTCTAGTTTTCCCCCCTCTTACCATATAGAAAAGGATGGTCCAGGCTTACCAATATAGAATGCGGTACTTGCGCCCCACTATTACGAAGCAGGGATGCTTTTCATTTGGCAGTCCTCTGGATGTTGAATACCCCCTATTCTTATTATTTAAGATGGGTTACTTTCTATTGGCATTGGAGGCATATCACCCTATAGCAGGGTAATGTGGCTCGATTGAATGAGTCTTCCACTTCTTCGGGGAAGGAGACACCAAATCCGATCCATCTACTATTTGCCCTACTACTCATATAGGGGAGCGGATAGCCCTCGAATAATCGCCCTACTATTCCTTCCCCACCCACCGCCCTGGGGTGGCTATCTATCTATCTAGATATATATAGATAGATAATCAATTCGGATGCCCCGGGGCAGGAAGCAGGCCATGGTTCCAGCTGGTTCTCCCACCCATTAATCGGTAAAGCCCCGGATGTGGATGGGGCAATATAGCACGTCATTTCATAGCTTTGGTGGGCAATTGGTAATAGTAGGGAGATGCAGTAGCAGACTTCGATGGTCCCTTGGTGTATCTGAGCAGATAAGGCCTGAGTTGTTTGGCTTGGGCAAATCCAGAGAATAAGCTAGGGAAGTCCCCCTTATAACCCGCCAGTGGCAGCCCTCTCGATTCAATAGAGGCAAAATGAAAACTATTCCGTCCGGGTTTGTGCTTGCTCTCCGAGGGCACTGTACCCACTGCGATAGTAATGATGATAGGGATGGGAGAGAAGGAACGAAACTGGGGGATACTGGAAATCGCAGAATCAAGAGAAGAGAAGCTCGAGAGAGCTGGGATTGGGGTACCGACTGACAGAAATATGCCAGCAGGATCGATCCCCATTCCTATTTGCTTTCATCCGTTTCAACCGAACCTTCAACTGCTGGTCAAGAACGCCCTACTATTATGAATCCCCGCCCTACCATTGTTCGAATAGAAGTAATGTTCCATTGCTAAAGGGGAAGAGGGGCGGGTGATACAGCGGATTGAGCTTGGAAAGGAAGAAGATCCCGCTGATCCTTGTATTGTTTGAGGGAGCAACCAGGGTTGGGAGAGGCCATGAAGCTCCCTGTAATTATTCCATCCCCACCTACATCCGATTCCTGCAAACTCATTCAGAGTTACTGGTTGATGGAGGGACCTTTAGAAATGAGCAATTTGCTACTATGCAGATGTGCTCCCTCCCCATCAACAAGGCTTCATGCCTAAGGATCGGGTTTCTTATATATCAATGCAAGAATCACAGATTCAGGGTCGAATTTCTTCATTCACATTGATAAAGGGAGAAGCTGAATGAAGCTGCTGTGTTGTGTTACCAAACATTTGCCTGCCTTTCTCAATCCATTGATATATAAGAAATAGGGCTGCCCACTCCCCTTTCCAGCAGAGAGGTATAGAGGGTTCTATTCGGTACTGATCGAACCATCAGGCAGTTGGATCGGTTGAACCGAGTCTAGAAAGGAGAGATTGGAGTCTCCCCCTTTAATATAATAGGGCGATCGAGTCACTTAATATAATAGAGGGGAAACGAGTTTTTCTTATTAGGGGGAGAGGCAACAACTCCCCACTAATTGTTAGAAGGCGGGCCCTTGAATTCTTTCAACATCCAGATTCGTAAGGGGCGGGGGCATCATGTCTACCCAATGGAATGGAGTATAGATGCGCGCGGGAGGTTGCAGCGCCGCTACCATTATTCGAGGTGAGCCCTTTGTTACAAATAGATAAAGGGGACCCCCTATAATGAGTAAGGCTCGGGTTATTATCTATGAAAAGCAGCCCCTATTTCTTATTATTCGAGGCAACAGGAATAAAGGGGTAGCGACACGGGTGAAGCATAATTAGGTTCAAATCGTGCCCCGCCTTATGCCATCCCCAACCGCGGTTCATGATACGGCATATGTTCTATCTCCCCGTCTCCCTGTTCGCGAATGAATTGCTCCAGCGGGGGCCCTTCCTGTTTGGATGAGATTCCCGCTGGTTTAATCACTCCTCTCAATCCCATAGCGTTCCCCAATACAGACTAGTTGACACCGGTTGGAGAGGGATAGCCGAGATATCCTTCCCATCCTCGTATCAAGCTAACACCTTCTTATTTGGGAGAGCTACAAACATATCTTCCTTTGACCTGAATCGGATAGAGATGAGCCTTTCAAAGCTCATTTCGAGAATCCGTCAAATTCGTGTTTGAATCGGGTAGTTGCCCCTTCTCCATACGATTGGGCGTCAGCCTCAAGATTGATTCCGGTTTCGGTTTCCGGTATCGCGGCTTGGATGCTCCGATCCCATGGTTCGATTCGTCACTATTCCGATTAGGCATCACTATTCGAAGCGGAACAATACGCCCTACTATTATTGATTCGAAGATCCGTATTTCTCTTGTTGCCGCATTCTACGATCTGGATCCGCCCTACTATTACTGAATGGAAAAGGGGGCTCGACCTTCGAATCGGGCTTGTTCTCTGTCAGAGCAGATATCTGGAAAAGTGCCACCCTTTAGATAGGAGATCAAGGAATCAATAAATGATGATCCGAATACGTAGGCGGTAAACCCCCTTTTTCTTTAATGAGACTCTGTTCCGAACAATCGAGTAGACAGCCTTTTCATCAAACTTCCCCGGGAGAAATCTCCCGCTTCATGGATAGGTGGAAACAACTCCCATTTGCTGGGTGTGAAACGATACATGGATGGATTGACGATTGGGGGGAAACAATTCATGAGACATAGGTGTTTGTTTCGCCTCCCGGCCGTTGAGACATAGGTATTCGCTTGCCTCGCCTCCTGGCCGTATCCGTATACCTTTCATGATCATATCCCGCACTAGCCGATAGGGAGAAGTTCGAATCATGAGCCGATCAGAAGCACTGGGAAGAGAAGCGGAAAAGCAAATCCCCACTTCAACCCCTGGTCCCGTTAGCCTTAGCTGATGTTCGTATCGAAGTTGACGGATTCCCCATTATACGGCTCACGGTGAAGGCGGGAATGGGATTGGACGATCACCGTTTCAACCAACCAATAGTACCATCTTCTATTCCATAGATACGTTTCAACCATACACCTATTGATGAGCGGGGAGTTGTAGTGTTGGTGAGGTCGGAGCCGTGGAAGGAGGAGTTAGGCAGAGTGTTATCAATTAGTGTTAGTGAGCCGTGTAACGAAGAATAGGTACCTATCGATTAGTGGGCCGTGAATAACCAATGCAGGGTGAGGCAGCGGATCAATGGTCGCTGATCATCCTTCGAGATTCGATAACGGAAAACATTATATAGTTATACGGCCCTTGATAAAGTGTTCAATTTTCAGGGGGAGTAATTCAAGGGAGTGAAACAAACTGCTTTGATGGTGTGATTCGTTGTTTCTGAGTCCACCGATCCCATAAGGATGGGACGGACTATTATCTTACTATTTCCTATTAATTAATAATAGATAGGAATACAGAAACTTTTCTATAGGTGAGTTAGTAGAAAGGGCATCGATCTAATTCCATAACTGGACTGGCGATTATTATTTAAGCAAACATTCTGCCAATTAATGATATACGGTTAAGCCGATTCCCTGTATCATCCTAAGGGCCATGGCCCCTTTTCTATATAATAAGAGGTCTTTAGATTGGATTCAAGGCAACCCGTGTATCAATTAATTGGTGCTTGAAATAATAATAGGGGGCATTAGGAGTAGGAGGGGGGAATTTTGGGGAACTAGGCATATTATTCTTTAAGGTGAGATTCCACCTTATGATAGTAATAGGGGGGTCCCATTAAGCTTTCAGTTTGGTTTTCAGCCCGATAGAGAGGAGGTTCTACTTGGGGGATCTCTTTCGAGTAGTTGAACGTCCTGGTCTTCCACTTACACTACAGGTCTTCTACCTAGGTTCTAGCCTCGCCCAATGAATCGAATAAATGCCACCCTTTCATACAGCTAGTTGAAGAATTTACCGCTTCGATACTTCAAAGAAAGCGTCTGAAGTGGCTAACATAGGGAGTCTCTTAGCCTTATTAATCGAAAAATGGGGGGTTGCCTTATTCTAATAGTAGGGGAGACCAACCCCCCTATTATTATTATTTGGCAATTCTTCCATTTCCCAGGGTTACTGTTAATGGGGCATCTATCACAGGTCTAACGAGCGAATGGTTCGGATTCGTGCACAATCAAAGGCACGACTCCTTACTATTTCCCGCCCAAGATTGAAACCGCTTCTCTTCGCCTTGAATGATAAGATGGGGGTCAATTATTGTGAAGAGAAAGGGATAGGGTCGTAGAGAGAGAAATATGCGTTTCCTTCTAATATACGGGATATTCTTAATTCGTGAAGTTGATGTAGGGGGAGGAGCCTTAAAAGACCTTGAATAGTAATATACGGGAGAGCAAGCACACCCGACCTTCCCAATAAATGGGGAAATTTAGCCCACCATTGCTAAGAATTCTCCATTTCCACATCACTATATAGAAAAAGCCCTATGAAGAACCCCGGGATGAGTAGGAACTACCACCACCAACACCAAAAAGACCAACAACCCCCCAATACCAATTAGCAGATTCCCTTAAGATTCGATAAAGGCGCCGGTAGAACGGAGTCACCCTCCTGCTTCTCCACGCCTCTATCGCTAACAAGAGTTGGCCGCACTACTGCTTGCTTCCACAATCGGAGTATTCATCCACTCCCAGCAGGTCAAGCCCCACCCACCAGCTGCCAGGTTCAATCAATTCGGCCAATTCCTCTTCATTCGCCAATTACTAATATACGGTACTTTAGTCCACTCATGCCCGCTAGGGTTGAGGGGGTTGGGGCAGAATGGCAACTTGAATTCGACCCTCCCTTCCTATCCGATCAAAAATGATCCAACTTTTGGGGGTTATATGCGTATCATCAAGTCGATGCTTCTCTGACTAGAGCTTGGGCAACCATGATATGGTAGGCAGCCTCTCACCATAATCTGTATAAACAACCCTCTCCGGATTCCAGATTCAATCGGGATGGGCAAATAATAAGAAAATATTCTCCTATGAAGGTGTATCGTGTGTAGCGAAGACCGGAGGCCGCTGGGCCGGAGGCGTTCGATAGAACTTCATGGGATGAGGTGGCCTTCTATCAATAAGGTCCTGCTCCTGGCTTGCCTTTTTTCTCGTATCGGTGAATCATGAAATAGAGAAAGGGGTGATAGCGCTTGTCAAAATCTGGGCCCTTAGAAAGAAGGATGTTCTTTAAACCACCCGTGAAAGAAAAGAGTAGTGAGAGAAGGGAGTAACTGCCTACTAGTAAGGAAGGGTTACTGCCTACTATTAAGAGGGAGGGGCCCCTTAAGGCGGCTGCCTACTATTATCATTCTTATTTCGGACCGCCTAGGAATAGGTAAAAGCAGTTACCTACTGCCACTAGTGGATACGTATATAATCGAATAAGTCGGGGCCCGAAAGGATGTTCTTGAAACCGGTGGAAGGGAATCGCGCCCACTGGGAAACAAGTATCAGTGAAAGAAGGCCCTATTAATACCAACGAAGGGTCGGGTTAGTAATTGTGTCATCTGTATCCCGTTCGCCGGTCTAGTGTCTCCACTTGCTAGCGTCAAGAGGGGAGTTAGTGCCCGGATTCCTTTCACTACGAGGATCATGTCCCCCTACTATATCACGACGATTAGCAGGTTTCGTCTGCCGAAAGTAGACTCTTTCCTCCGATCCAACCCCGGGAGGCTTCTTTTTGAGTGCTTTGTTGGCCAAGGCATAATGCCCAGCTCTGATAGGAAATTCCACTCTTGGGATTTCTTGCTCAATTCCACGGCTCCGAACACGGGATCCATTCGGTAGGCCATCTCTCTCAACAGCAACCTATCAGGCACAAAGGAAGTTTGTGTGGTTCTCTCATTGTACCATAAACCCCAACACGAGCCCCTTCCCGATAAACCATTGGCCCACCAGCCCCATCACCTCCTTAGCAGAACCTAGGGAGACTAGTCCCTCCAACCATTCATACACCACTGGGTATTAATACCAATGATGATGAGAGAGGTGAAACCTTAATAGTAGGGAGTGTATTAGCGATCCCTTCCCTTGGATAGTGGGCAATCTAGAACCTTTGTTTGTTGGTTGGGCAATTAGGAATGGGAAAACATCAGATTCAAGGGTCGGGGTAAAGAAGCTCGAATATTCCAAAGCCAACTACTATAACAAGGGTTGGGGGTCTTATCATCCCTTCCGTAACATAAAGGTCTGATATTATTGACTACGAATAAAGGCTACTTCTATTTTCTTCGATGGATCCAGTATTCAATCATTCATTAGTGTTAGTGTTAGTGTCCTCCTATTGATTCGATTAATAGCTTTATTGGATCCCATCAACTAGATTCATATGCGCCCTGCCGACTATATGGATTCAACTAATCGTTAATACGTAAATAGTATTTGGGTTGGGAGCAAGTGGAGTGGAATCTGGCCCCTATTTATCCGATTAGAGTCGGTGGGGCTATTAGCTGTATTCTAGAGATTAGGTGGGCCCCTTCTATTCGATCATTCAATCATGGAAGCTTGGTTGGCTAATGGGTGAGGGTGGGCGACGTAAATAGCCAGCTCTGGAACCCCCTCTGTGTCCTCGAAGCTCCCTATTATTAGTATCGAAGTAAGCGGTTCTAATAAAGGGACCGCCCCAGACTAGGCTATTGGATAAAAGGGGCTATTGGCATTATTCCAATGGGTGGGGGGAGGTGGGGCTATTAGCTGGATTCCTGCTCCCTTCTATCAGTGCCTTAGTTGGCTAATGCCCACTATGAAGTCTAGATGGCCCACTATCTGATGCTTCTATGTAGCTAGGCCGGGCGGTAGCCTTTATTCTTAGGATTAGGTGGGCGTAGTTGCTTGTGTTGGTGGCCTCCGATAGAATTTCCCGGGGCAAGAGAGGGAAGGCGGGTAGTTTGATTGGCCATCTCTCCCCTCCCCTAGGTGTGATGAGTCTGGGTATCAGTGTCTAAGTAACATTGGCCATAGTGTGCTGATAGTTCGGTATCAATGCGATCGGTGACTAGGGCCTTCTTCTCTTTTCTTACCAGTATGCAGTAGAATAGAAACTTCTGTATACGAAGCAATCGGTTACTAGGGCCTGATTACCAGTATCTGTTTGATGCAGTATGCTTAGCCATCTCCCCCGGTGACTAGGGCCCGATTACCGGTGTGCGGTAGAGAAGAATAGGTATACGATGCCCTCCCTATGCTGACCATTAATAGTAAACTATCAGTGTGAATCTGATACTGGTGGCGCGAAACTCAGTTTCTAACCCTTGTTAAGATGGCTAGCTCTGTGACTAATATCTGATTAATTGGTTGGCTAATATGGTCTACTGGTGGGGACCAGCCTTCAGTGACTAATAATCTTTTGGTTCACCAGCATTAGTATGTAGTATACAATTCGCTTCGAATCAATACAATAGTTTAGCGTGCTAGCTCCCGTTCCCGATCCTGAATCGATCCTGAAGAAATAGTTGCGAGTTGTGCCAGCCTGATCCTGCCGAGTTCTCGGAGTAACGATCCCGGAGAAATGGTTCAGTTCTCAATCCCGAATACCCGATCCTGACTGGGAAATCTAGATTGGGCCGGATTGGGCTTCCCTACGTCGCCCAAACACCCTTTTCATTCGGGCGCATGAACCACCATTTTGAGTAGGAAGAGGTCGATCGAGTGCGTGCATAAATGCCCCACTCATTATCCAAGTAATACGATTGGGGAATAGAGCCCTACCATTGTAATAAGGGGTGCTGACACTGAATGACTCTTGCTTGAATGACCCGACTTCCCCGCCCGAACGAATGACTCTTGAATGCGCTCTGGCTCTAGAACCACTCTTGCTTGGATGACTCAACTCGAGTTCCTCCACCTAGCAATAGGTCGAGCGAACATCTCTTTCCCTAGATCTGCTCTCCTCAAATCAATAGTAGGGGGTCGGGCCCTCAGCCTCTGATTAAAGTACACATTTCTTGTATTGCCAAGAATGAATCAAGAGTAGGGGCTCCTTACCCCTGAACCTGATGGCTCTCCGAGGAATCGAATAATGATGGGCGAATAATGGAAGCGGGGATTGCATCTATTGCTATTGCTTGCACACCGGATTCTCTCATACTATATTGACACGTTATGATAAAGGGTGGGCCATTGCTGCTTGCTGCTTCCTCATGATGCACAGACAGAAGCATCGATTCCCGATTCCCCTCTTGTTACTCAATTCGGGCCAATTAGTATTGAGCCGGGGCGGCAAACCGAATCATTGATTCCTCCGAATAATGATGAATAGGGAATAGTAATAGTAGGGGGGTTCGATTCGATGCGGGCGGGCACTACATCTTTAGATGGAACTGGCGGGGCTGGAACCTGCACTAGAAATAAGAATAATAATAGTAGGGAGGCCCCCGGCACTTTTCTTAGCTGTCAACCCATTCATCAGATATTAGTCACAGAGCTAGCCCCAGCATTAGACCAATACTGGTAAGGCGCCAATAGAAAAGGCTACTTCTATAGAATTCTATTTAGTCACAGAAGGGAACGGTGCCCATAAGAATTCTACTTTCAAGGGTGAGCATTACACTACTACTCGCGCCCCTCCATCCAAGGGAAGCAGCACTTTCCCGCGAATGGCTTATCCATCATAAATATTGAAGGGGGATAGCTTCCGCCCACCACTATCTCTAATAATGCTAATAGCCCGGCTATCCAACCCTCTTTCTCCAGGTGGCTATCCCCCCCTTTCAATATTCATTTCTTCAAGGGTTCAAGCGGGGGGAAGCTAGATAGTGGGCGATCTAGACTTAGTACCATTAGCCGACTAAGCGACTAGGATTAGATCATCGAATACAAGGGGATACTCAACCTGGATTAAGAGGGGGAATCAGATAAAGGGGAGTACGCGCCCAATTCCTATTATATCCGAATCAAAGCATGATTCAAAGGGGAGAGCTAGTATCTTGGATTAAGAGCTTCAAGCGGGATCCGATCTTAGAAAGCAAGCATCAGATATTACTAGGAATGAAGGGGGGATTATATCATTCAATATGCAGAATCAGGTATTAGTCCAAGAGCTCTATACTCATCACATATGAATAATGAGGGCAGGGCACGTGTGATTGAGACGGGCTATTAGCTGGTCCCCTCATACGATCGATCATACGCCAGTCAATGGTGTATAAGCCGGTCAGTCTAGTCGCATCAAAGCGCCAGTCGGTCCGTTCCAAATGTGTGCAAAGGTTCACCCGCTCCCTCTCGATTATTATCGAAGATTGACCCCCAATTTCCAGTAGGCATTCCACCCGATAGACCCGTCCAACACTTGGGTAACACCTTAGAGCGATGCTTTGTAATAGTGGGGGCGGGGGGGAATACCAAGCAAACAAAGGTTATCCAAGTTCTACCCGTACCTACATGGATAACTGCCCCAATCAATTCCTCGATTCCTAATAATAGGCAATTCCCCTCTCGATCATTTCGACGCGGGTGATTGATAGAGGGGCGCTTTACGAGTAATAGTGGGCGCCTTTCTTTCCCCCTCCTATTCGCTCGTACTGGATAGATTGGGTCCCTTAGCACTAACTATTATAGGTCTTCTCTAGACGGAGCTCTCCCCTATTCGATAATCTGTCCGGGCTATAGAAGCTTTTGATCTGCTCCCCCCGATGAATACCCTTGGGCGGTTGTAATCTTGGATGGAGGATGGTTGGCTTTAGCAATCTAAGAAGTGGTACGTCGACCCTTGCATTGATAGTAAACTCCGCCTCTATTCTTAAGATTAGGGAGGATCTCTTGAGTGCCCTTCTTCTATGGGTAGGTGGGCTTATAATAGAGTGGGTTAGTAAGCAATAGTAGGTGGGCGATGATGCTTACAGGTTCTGTCTACTATTCCCCTTTCATAGAATAGGAAACTATGGAGATCTAAGCGTTTCTTTTCTGCTAAGAGTGGCCCCTATTTCTTCGTATCTATCCCCTTATTCGTCAATAATGATATAGTGGGCGATCCCCCTCTCTTTTCGTTTGATAGGGGAGGTAGGATCTTCGGGTATTCTAATGTATCTTTCAGTATAGTTAGCGATCAGTAACTAGGGCCTTATTACGATGATCTAACCAGTCAACTCTTCCGCTTCTATTCCCCTTGATAATAGGTACTTGAGAGTAAGGGTACTAGAAAATAGTAGTGATAGTAGACTCTGACTATGGATGTAATACTGGTGGAGACTCAGTGTCTAACCTTTCAACTCCCCACTATTTCTCTGCCTCAATCCCCTTTAATGGTAGGGAGTCTATTGTTTTGTTGCCTCTCCCCTCCCACTGATGAATCCCTGACTGGATCTCCTAGTGAGAAATAGCCAGCTCTCCCCCCTCCTTTTGATTTGTCAATAATGATATAGTGGGCGATCCCCTTCCTTCATTCATAAGTGATGAGTATAGAGCTCTTGGACTAATACCTGATTCTGCATATTGAATGATATAATCCCCCCTTCATTCCTAGTAATATCTGATGCTTGCTTTCTAAGATCGGATCCCGCTT
>Ga0115851_101068_pt3 | contig 11635 bp, 12 predicted proteins | sample InSIn2gowninarea_FD_83865 | JGI IMG/M metagenome (GOLD analysis project Ga0115851, IMG submission 83865)
ATTCTCTATGGATTTCTAACATCATTTATGAAGCTAATCCTAGTGGTGAAATGAGATGTATAGATTTTAGGATATCAACAAGGCATACCCTAAAGATGCATCTACTTTACCTAACATTGATATGATTGTAGATTCAATAACATGCCATGAAATTTTTTCTTTTATGGATGGTTTCTCCATATACAATCAAATAATTATTAATAAGGAGGATCAACATAATAAAAATTTTGTTACTCCTTGGGGTACATTGTTTGGGTGGTCATGCCTTTCAGTTTAAAGAATGTGGATGCTACTTATCAATGGCAAATGGTAAGCATGTTCCATGATTTTATCCATGATAGTGTTAAGGTGTATGTTGATAATATTATAAAAAAATACATAACAAAATATGATCATATTTCATATTTGAGAAATATTTTCCAATAAATGAGAGAGTACAAGTTGAAATTGAAGCCTCAAAATTATACATTTGGAGTTTCAGTAGGTAAATTGCTTGGTTTCATTGTATTAAGAATAGGTATTAAGATGGATCCTAAGAAAGTTTCAGCCATTTTGGGTATTCCACCTACCAAAACTTTGAAGGATTTGATAAGTATTCAATGCAATATTCAAGTTGTAAGAAGGTTGATTGCTCAACTAGCTAATATAAATTCTCCATTTTCTCACTTGTTAAAGAAGGATGAGAAGTTTCTTTGGAATGAAAAGTGTCAAAAGGATTTGGAAAATATAAATATGTATCTTACTAATTCTCCCATTTTTTCCCCTTATGATTCAAAAAATATTTTATTACTTTACATTTCTATAGCATTAAGTGCATTAGGGGAAATGCTAGCTCAAAAAGATGATAAGGATAAAGAAAGAGTAATTTACTATATCAATGAAAATTTACTTGATTATGAGACAAGATATACAACAATAGAAAATATGTGTTTTACAATTATCTTCTCAATCAAAAAGTTAAGATATTAAATGCTTGGAAATAAAACATATATTATAGCTTAGGTTGATCCACTTAGATATCTCATATCAAAATCTTACCTATCCGAAAAAGCTACGAAATGGGTAATGTTACTTTAAGAAATTGATTTGGTCTTTATCACTTATAAATCAATTAAGGGTTAGGAAATAACATATTTTATTGTAAATAATCTATGAAATAAAATATTAATGGCCCAAGAGGAGTTTCCTAATGAAATAGATGGAAGTAACAACCATAAACCTAACGATGCCACTTGATTCCAGCATAGTTGCTCCATTAGGGAAGAAGAATATCCTTAATATTTCATAAGTTTCTTAGAAAAATATGATTTGAAACTATTCTTCAATGGTTCTAAATGCATTCATAGAGAAAGGGAAGGAATTATTCTAATTAACCCTCATGATGATGTTATTCCTATATTTTATCATTTAAGTTTTGATTATACTAAAAACATTACAAAGTATGAAGCTCTTATTTTAGGTATGACAGATGCAATACTCTTGAAGGTAAAGAGAATAAAAATCTTTGGTGATTCACAATTGATCATGAAACAAGTTACCAGTATATACAATACAAATGATGCCAAGTTACAACCATACAAAGAAATGGTGACAATTCTTCTCATGTACTTTGTTGAGTATGAAATTGAGAGTATTCCAAGAGATAGCAACAGGTACATTGATGATATGGATATTATAGTTTCCCTTTCTCCTATGAACATAGAAGATAAAGAAAGTATCCTTACAACTAAAAAAATAAGTGGGCCATCACATGAATATGTTGTTGAAGATCATTGCTCTTCAGCTACATGTATTTATGTTTGTGAATGGTATCAAGATATTTTTTATTTTATTATATTAAAATGGAGTAATTACTATTGTATTTTATCATAATCCTATAATTAGGCTTAAAAAGCTAGCCACAAAGTATATTATCATTAGTAATTTGCTACATAGAAGCTATTTTGATGGTATTCTTCTTAGATGTTTAATGAGGCATGAAGTAGACATGGACCTTCATCAAGCTCATGATGGTGAATTTGGTGGACACTTTAATGGTAAATTTGTTTATCAAAGATTTTTTAAACTAGGTTAGTATTGGCCTACTATACTTAAAGACTGTAAATTTCATATTAATAAATGTGAGTAATGTCAAATGAATGTTAAGCTTCAACCTTCACCTTCTCATGGATTGCACTTTATTATTTCTCCTTGGCTTTTTTCTATTTGGGTAATTGATTTTATTGGTAAAATTAATATTATTTCAAGATATGAACATAATTTTATCATGACATCTACAAAATAGTTCACAAATATAGATAGATAGATGGGTGGAATTTAATGATGAAAAGGGGTTCATCAAAAGTTATTTTGTCAAAGGAAACCTTTTAAACCCTAACTTCTATCATCATTATAATTATCTAAATCCATTCAAAAAATGAAGTATGATCTTTGTTATAAAAGTAAATTATTTTGAAGATGGTATCATAGAATATGAGATAATAAAAAAATATCCAATTCTATAGGAATACAATGATGTCTTTCCTAAAAACCTTCTAGGATTACCACCAAGAAGAGAATTTGATTCACTAGTTTTGAAAGGGGATTTAGTGTTAGGGAAGGCATCAAGGTATGATAAATAATTACTTGATGTCATTTGTATCGCCCATTATTAGAATGGTATCATACTATTTTTTTTTTTTTTTCAAACTTCCTAATGCTAAGGATGATGCCAAAGATGGTGCTAATATCTTGTATAGTATAACATTATAGGTGACGCTGAAGTTGACACTATCTAACATCAATATTATAATAAAAAAATAGAACTATTAAAACTCATTAATTTATTATATCTATAGATGTATTTTTTATAAAGAAAGTATGATTATCCAAAAATACTGGACAACCATAGAAAAGTGCAATTATTGATGGAGATGAAAAATATTTAGTTATAGAAAAATAAATAATAAGATGTATAATATTAATCATTTAAATATCATTATCATATTCATCAATAAGATGTACAATATGTTTACCTCTAGGATTACAATTTATTACAAACCACATTTTCTGATCCAATACATCTAGAGAAAAAAATACTTGATTGCAATGTTGTCGTAAAATATAAGCCTCTTTATATCTTCAGGTAAATATCATGTGGATTCAATTGCATGATAATCATTAGGTTGATCATGTAAGGTTGTTATTCTATTAAATTCTTCAACCATTTACATTAGAATATTATACATTGGAATAATATATAATCTAATTGAATAATTTCTTGAATTTTTTCAATATATTGTATTGTTCCTTATATTCGATTTTTATCTCTTGAACTTGCACAACTTGCTTGATCAAAAGAAACCACTAATTAATAGTCAAATGTCATTATTTTCTCATCATTCTTTTTAATTTTGAAGTTTTTACCATATTCTTGGATATTACAGGGAAAGATGATGCCTACACACATTTACATGAAAATGGTATTAGTGCAATCAATATATTTATACTAATTGCAGTTATCTTATAAAAATATTAAAAATTAAATGCATATGAATAAAAAAATAATTACCATTGTGTTTCATCCAATATATACATTTAATAAATCTTTATCTATCTTTTCTCCTCTTTTTTTTATCTTCAATTGCTTACTTTATAAATGTACCCCTTAGATTTTGACTGCAAAATAAGGCACATTCTTCTACAGTTGCATTTCTTTTAGTATTGTACAATTCAATCCATACTTTATAATATTCCATATTCATCATGATAAATTTGTTTATAGATTCATACATCTCATAATATGTAAATTCATAACACCAAAATATAGACATGTTAGTAACCATTGATTACATTAAATCCAAAATACATGTACATATTATTATAAATTACTAATATATAAAATATTATTTGTACCTTTAAGAAAATATGGTATCCTATTTGTTTCTAAAATCTTCCCTTCTATTTATTTGTCTTTATCTGCATGCCACATCTTTGGAAAAAAAAAATGGATTTGAGAAATATACTCCGTTACATAAAAAAAAAAAAGATTCATGTATAATGTATCCTTTTCCCATAGATCCTTTTGTTCATGATTTTTTTCTAACAAATTATTTTAGTATTTTCAAAAGTCTCTCCATAAAAAATATATTTTTAGCACTTATAACACCTATTATTTCAATATCATCTACTAGGTGGATCAATAGGTGCACTTGTATGTCTACAAAAGCAACAAGGATTTTTTTTTCAAATCTACAAAAAAATTCAATAATTTCTTTGCACCATCTATTTATTTCGGCCACATGTATCTCCTTTGAAGTTAACCACCTATTTATGAAAATATAATATTTTTAGATGTCAAAATGTATAAAAAAATAGAAAATAATAATAATGTTAGTAGGAGAGAATTTCTTGTCCTTAGTTCGATCAACTCTAATCAAACTGCTTTATGATCGAATAATAATACGTTACAACCATCAAGCCATCTCTGATCGAAAAGGTACATCTTACAATTCATCGATTAAATATCATTTAAGAGGTAATCGATAATATGGAGAATGAGCAGGAGAGGACTAAGAGAGATATTACTTTATCATTGTAAATCGATTGTATCAAGTAATATATTAATAAAGTCTTGATCTTCCTCTTTTGGGTTTCATTATTATCTCTTTTATTTGTATTGTTCCTTTCCATTTTCTCATTGATTCCTAGTTGTAGATAAGAACCCATCCAATAAATTTGATCAATCACTATTTCCATTATTGGGACATCTACAAAATAGAGGATTCAATGGTTGAATGGAATGCTAAATAATAGTTACAAGTGAGTACCTTTCCTTCTCTCATCCAAATCACTTCAAGATTGGTTTTCGAGAGAATTAAATTTTTTTAGGAAGTGTATTATTTAATGGAATGGATACAATAGAATGAATGCGATTGATCTGATTCACAGAGATGGAAGCTATGAAGTTATTTTTTTTGAATTCCTTGATTTATTCCTAAAGTATATAATTAAGTAGTAGGAGTCTCAAATGCATATTCTTATCTCTAAAATTAAGTGAGATAACAAAAAAATAATACAATTAGAAAAATATTTTGTATAGTATAATGTTATAATTGATGTCAAACATGAAACTCTCTAACATCAAGCTTAGGATAAAAAAATAGAACTATAAAAACTCATTAAATTATTGTATCTAGAGATATGTTTTAGATGAAGAATGTATGATCATCAAAAAATTAATCATTGATGGAGATGAAAAAATTTAGTTGTAGAAAAATAAACAATAATCTGTACAATATTAATCATTTAAATGCCATTATCATCTTCATCAATAAGATGTACAATATGTTTACATCTAAGATTACAATTTATTACAAATCACATTATCTCATCCAATACATCTAGATAAAAAAAATACTTGACTGCAATATTGTGGTAAAACATAAGGCTCTTTATCTTTAGGTAAATATCGTATGGATTCGATTGCATGATAATCACTAGGTTGATCATGTAAGGTGGTTCTTATATTAAATTCTTCAAACCATTTACATTAGAATATTATACACTAAAATGATTTATAATCTAAAGGAATAATTTCTTAAATTTTTCCAATATATTGTATTGTTCCTTCTATCTGATTTGTATCTCTTGAACTTGCACGACTTGCTTGATTAAAAGAAACCACTACTTCATAGTCAAATGTCATATTTTCTCATCATTATTTTCAATTTTGAAGTGTTGACCATATTCTTGTACATTACAGGGAAAGATGAAGTCTACACATATTTATATGAAAATGTTATTAGTGCAATCATTATATTTGTAGTAGCAATTATCTTATAAAAATATTAAAAATTAAATGCATATGAATAAAATAATAATTACCATCGTGTTTCATCCAATATATACATTTAATACATCTTTATCTATCTTTTCTCATTTTTTTGTTTATCTTCAATTGCTTGCTTCATCCTTGTCCTTGTATGCTCTTTTGGCCAATTTTTGTCTCTTAGATGTGTAGGTAGAGATGTACCTCTTGGATTTCAACTACAAAATAAGTCACATTCTTCTATAGTTTCACTTCTTTTAGTATTATAATTCAATCCATACTTTATAACATTCCATATTCATCATGATAATTTTTTAAATAGATTTATACATCTCAAAATCTGTAAATTCATAACACCAAAATATATACATGCTAGTAACCATTGATTAAATTAAATTTAAAATACATGTACATATTATTATAAATTACTAATATCTAAAATGTTATTTATATCTTTAAGAAAATATGGTATCCCATTTATTTCTAAAATGTCCCCTTCTAATTTGTTTGTCTTTGTCTGCATGCCACATCTTTCGGGAAAAATAATAGATTTGAGAAATATACTCAATTACATTAAAAAAAAATTCTTGTATAATCAATCCCTTGCCCATAGATCCTTTTGGTCATGATTTTTTTCTAATAAATTCTTTTAGTGATATTAAAAGTATCTCCACAAAAAATATGTTTTTACATTTATAACACTTGCTATTTTAATATCATCTACTAGGTGGATCAATAGGTGCACTTGTATGTACATAAAAGCAACAAACATTTATTTTTCAAATCTACAAAAAAATTCAATAATTTATTTGTACCATCTATTTATTTCAGCCACATGTATCTCCTTTGCTTTTAACCACCTATTTATGAAAATATAATATTATCATATGTCAAAATGTATAAAAAAATTAGAAAATAATAGTATTGTTAGAAGGAGAGAATTTCTTGTCCTTAGTTTGGTCAATTCTAATAAAAAAACTTTATGATCAAATAAAAATAAGTTACAACCAACCAACCTTCTCCAAATGAAAAGGCACATCTTATAAGTCATCGATTAAAGATCATTTAAGAGGTAACTGGTAAGATGAAGAATGAGCAAGAGAGAAATGAGAGAGAGATCACTTTATCATTATAAACTGATTGTATCAAGTAATATATTAATAAAAACTTGATCTTCCTCTTTTGGGCTCCATTATTATCACTTTTATTTGTATTGTTCCTTTCCATTTGCTCATTGATTCTTGGTTGTAGATAAGAACCCACTCAATCGATTCGATTAGTTAACAATTCCATTACTGGGACATCTATAAAATAGAGGATACAATGATTAAATAAAATAATAAATAATAGTTACAAGAGATTACCTTTTAGGAAGTATATTACTCGATGAACTTGATATAATAGAATGAATGAGATTGATTTGATTCATGGAGACAAAAGCTATGAAGTCATTTTTTGCAAATTTCCTAATTTATTCCTAAAGTGGATAATTAAGTAGCAGGAGTTTCAAATACACATTCTTATCTCTAAAATTAAGTGGGATAAAGAAAATTTAATACAATTAAAAAAATTGATGTAGTATTGGACATAAAAAGTCAACAACTGGGTACATAACACCTTGAAAATCTATACCAATAAATTCATACTCCATGAGTGGGTACCATGGGAGGTAGGAAAGGAAATATTCTTTAAAGTACCCAAGAAAATATTTTTTAAAAATCTTTCACATATTTGCAAACAATATTTGATTGAAAAATGAGCTACCCCGAACACTCTCTCCTACTTATAAGGGGAGGCACCTAGGAGGCAGGGAGAGATATGGTGGGAATAGAGATTAATTAAAGTCAAAATAGGGGGGAAAAGGGTATGTAGAAGAGGAATGTGGGAGATATGTGATGATTGGTATGGAATTTTATAAAATATAGCATATGACCAAGGGACAAAGTGTAAAATCAGGAAGAAGAGAATAAGAAGATGCACAAAGAAAGGATCGATGAGACATCAAAAAGGAGATCATACAATAACAAACTAAGGGAGAAAATATGAAAGAGAGAGAAAAGAAAAATATACAAATGGAAATAGATAGGATTAGGGAATCGAGTTCATTATTAAGATAGGACTCATAGGATGACATGTTAGAACTTCAAGAGGAAGGGTAGGAACCAATGGTTAACCATGTGGAAATTTTGGGGTAAAACATCAAAGGAAAGATTATTAGAGATAGGATGAACTTTGAATCGATGGAAAACTAAGACACCACTAAGGAAATACCAACTAAAAACTTAACATAATTAGAGACAGTGATGAATATTGAGGAAGATAGCATCATAGAAGGATTTATAGTAGTAGAGAAAACTACATATGAATATGATGAAAATTCATTCAAATCATTTCTAAGTTCATTAGAAACCCCAAAAAAGGCATTCTATCAAATTGATTTGATACGATATTAGATAACATGATCCAACCATTAGTCGATCAATTTCCATTAGTCGATCAATCACATGATATCATTGATAGAAATGTCAAGAACTTTGTAAACATAACCATGATAGAAGAACTAATGAAAACCAATATCAAACAACATGTGGTTGATGTCGTTGAACCCATACATTGATATTATGAATACCAAAGACAAGAGATACTTTCTCAACTAGTTAATGCCACTTCTCAAAGAATCTTGAGAATAACAAGAAATATCACTACCAACTTATCAACATTATTTTTACTTATATCCCCATATTTACATTATAAAAAAATACCATCAGAGGATGAATTAAAAACAAAACACCAAGCTAGACTTGTACCAATAATAGAAGAGGTAATGGAAACCCTTGAGCAACAAATAATTGAGATAATCCTAAAAAATGCAAAAGATTTATAGTACCCTTCACCCCCAGAATGTATAACAACATGACCCTTATAGGTATAGATAACAAAAAAAGATGACAATATAAATATCTATTACCCCATAATTTCTCCTTACCCCTCATGCCACTAGATGACCTTGATATTTTAAGAAGTTTTATTGCTCCCTTCAATTGATTCAAAACCCAAGATCATCCCTTGGCTCTAATCATACAAGAAGTATCATAACCACATTTCAAATATATCTTTGAAGTTATTGATAAAAAGTATTTTTACATAAATATACAAAGGGAATAACCTAGAACCTCCAACGGACATCATCAATTGATAGTAGCAAATCCTCAACCAAAAAGAAAATGATAAGATAACATCTAACACCAACAACAAGATTCACATCAATCATAACGAATGGTATGACTACAAAATTATTAATCTTTTAGAAATATACCTATGATGCAAAAGAACATCTATTCATTTTAGAAAATATTTGGACATGATGAAATGTTACTGATGAGGCTAATTTCATTATTGAATTTACAAATACATTATGAGATGAAGTATTACAATAGTTTATCAAATTTAATAATGTTACCCAAGGATAAACAATGAAAATATGGGACCAAATTAAAGTAACTTTTGAAGATAAATACCACTTCCCAGAAGCTAAACTTGAAAGCATAAGCAAAATGCATGAAATGGTCATCAAACCTAAGGAGATAGTCCAAGAATATGATCAAAGATTCAAGGCAACCCAGAGATGATTATAAGAACCAATGATGGGAAAATAGAAAGTGGAATGGTTAATTTTAGGATTATGATCAAAATTTAAAAGAGTTATGGAAAAAATATATCCAGCATACATTGAGAGCCTACAAGTAATGATTGAAACTGAATCACAACCATGGTGAGTGAATATAGTCAACAATTACCTATCCAACCAATTGATGAAATTGGTAGAGTGAATTGGTAAACTATCCATGTAGGAAAATTTTAAAACTCCTCCATAATGTAGAGAGATTTGGTGCCAACTTTGTACTAAGGAAGGACATATGGACTATGAATGTCTGATACTTAGGAAATTAGATCAAGAATATTTTCAATTTTATAATACCTCAGGAGTCCATAGTACCAATGATTTCCCAATAATTGTCATTTGAAACTATGGCATCAATGGACATAAAAGTTATTGAACTCATGGATCCTAAAACAATTGGACCTGTTCATATGTGTTTTGGTACATTTAGGATTTTAGCCTAAATGAACTAAATACATATAAACATTTAAGTATGTAATATCTAAGCTAATAACATCAAATAAACATACATGAATAATGGAGAAATAAGAGTGTATAACAGTGTACTACCCAAAATGTAGCCTTGTTAGCAAATAAGATAATGCATATTAAAATAAATACATTCTTTATTACTCTTGAATGGACCTCAATTAATGTAGTGATGAATCTCTAGATTTGTTGTTCCTTTTAGAAAGAGCTTTTACAAAATAGTTTCTTGACCTTTATGGTTGTTTACAGAGTTATTGGCATTTTGATGTAGTTGTTTGGTGATTAATCTTAATTGTTGGCATCCAAGTCCAATTGTTGGCATTTTTATGACTATGTATACAAGCTTTGATTTTATCTTCTCAAACCTATAGATGAGCTTTAATTTCCTTTGTTATTTTTCATATGAATGTATTTAATAGCTTTTGTTCAACACCTGTGGACCCTGCACACATGTGAATAAAAAGTACATCAAATATACCTATTCATATCATAAAATAAGTGCAATACTAAAAGTAAAACAAGCATGTAAAATCAAGAAATAATAAAGCACTCAACTCACTAAGTTCTAGATAGACTTCAACAAAGTAACCTTACTTTCAAACCAAGTCCCTTAATTCAATGTTGAAGATTTAATTTATAGATTTTATAAATAGATAGAGTTTCCATTTTTGAGATAAAAATCTGGATAGAAAAGCTTATCCAACTTTATCATGGAAATAATCTAAAACTTGGGTGTATAGGATGGATGATGAGTCATCCATCATCTATAGCTTTTTATCCAAGTCACCTCAAGAACTTGCCATTTTTATTTTCATTTTACCAATCATAAAGTCACTGACGTCCAAATATCATATGTCAACTTTTGGCTTGAGTCATTGAATAACTAGGGTCGGATGCAGGTGATTGGCATTTTATGATAAACTTTATAATAATATTTTAATTTTTTTTCCTTCTTTCATCTATTAAAAGAAGGATCATTTTTTAGTGTCTACATTTTTTCCCTTTTTGAATTATCTACTAATTGTAAGCGGGTGATAATTCAAAATTTTACCTTTTAAAAGGTGGGTGCGTTTAAATTTCTTAACTTGTGTTTTCAACTCTAATTGATGTTTTGGATTGACCTAGTCTCTAGAATAAAGAAAATTTGATTGCTTGAATCATGATTAAGTATATTTTTGATCTTTTGCATTTGAAGCATTTTAAAAATAGTATTGTTATATTATTAAAGTGAAACTTGTGTGTTATCACTATACTATATGTTTTTTGTGGCAGTTGCATGATAAGATTCTATGTCATCTCCGCATGCCAAAGCTAGCATATGATAAGGAAGCCTATTTCACAAATACAGTTATTTTGATTGTTCTAGTCTTTATCTCAGTATTTGGGTTACATGATGATCTTGCACAAAAATTCATTCAATATATTTATTCATGTTTAAGTTTTCAAATTTGGGATTACTTTTGAGTGTTAGTTTTTTTCAAAATATTGTGATGTTGATCAAATTGACAAGTAAAATGCTTGTTCTTTTTATTCTTAACACATTTTTAAATTTTAATATATTTCTATATTTTTTTAGGCTCATCAAGGATGCATGGTGAGGGGTATAATATAGAAATTATCCCATAAAATACTCATGAAGGGATGTTTTAATTTTACCTTGTTAAGGACTCATTTTG
>Ga0115851_101612_pt2 | contig 11626 bp, 14 predicted proteins | sample InSIn2gowninarea_FD_83865 | JGI IMG/M metagenome (GOLD analysis project Ga0115851, IMG submission 83865)
TCTCCTCGGAATATTGAAGAAGCCTTTCAGAGTGCTGTAAAGGCTGAGGAAAAAATCAACAGAAAACAGAACAACAGGAGAGGGAGAGGGAATGGCAGAGGACGAGGACAGTCCTACGGCAGAGGAAGAACTGCCGCGAACAGCGAGGAAGGCAGCAGTTCCAGAACTTCAGGGACAACAGAGAAAGGAGAAAGCACCAGAGGAGGTCGGTCATATCAGCGAGGACGAGGAAATGGCCGCGGAAGAGGGACTAATGTCCAGTGCTACAGGTGCCATAAATGGGGGCACAGATCCTTCGAATGTCCAGAAGTTGAACATGCAGGCCAGAGGGGAACACTTGTTGCACAGCCTGAGGAAGCTGAAGCACAACCCCGGGAGGTGGAAGACATGGCGGAAACGGGGGAAGCTTTGATTTTAAATAAAGTGCTGTTAAAACCAGCCAAGGAGGTGGCTGAACCAACACAATGGAAAGCACTGTTCCGGACAGTTTGTAAGTCACATGGAAAGTGCTGCAAATTGATAATAGACAGTGGAAGTACGGACAACTTGGTTGCCACCGAGATGGTGGAAAAGCTGGGACTGAAGCGGCTAAAGCACCCCACACCTTACAAGGTGTCGTGGCTATAGAAAGGCCACCAGCTGTTAGTTGATGAACAATGCGAGGTAGAATTTCACATTGGCAAGTACCACGACACAGTGGTCTGCGATATTATGCCAATGGACGTGTGCTATATACTGCTTGGAAGACCATGGCAGTATGACCGGAAGGTGACACATGATGGGAAGACAAATTATTATAAATTTACAAAGGATGGGGTCAAGCACACACTTGTACCCATCAAAGAGGAAGACACAGCAGAACCAAGCGGAACAAAGGCACTGTTAATTGGAGGAAAACAGTTTGTGAAACAGGTTGAGGAAAATGAAGTTAATTATGCAGTTGTAAGGAGAATGAAGCCGGTATTGTTGAACATAGAAAAATCAGAACTGCCTAAAGAAATTCAGGAGCTGTTGGAAGAATTCCAAGATATTGTGGTTGATGAGCTACCTGATAAACTGCCTCCTAAAAGGAGTATCAGCCATCACATTGATTTTATACCAGGAGCAAGCTTACCTAATAAAGCATCGTACAGGATGAGTCCGAGGGACAATGAAGAAGTACGCAAACAAGTGCAGGAGTTACTGGATAAGGGACTGATCAGAGAAAGCCTGAGCCCCTGTGCAGTACCAACAGTACTTGCACCCAACAAAGGTGGAGAATGGCGAATGTGTACGGATTCGCAGGCTATAAACAAAATTACGATTCGATACAGGTTTCCCTTGCCCAGAATGGACGACATGATGGACTGTCTTAGTGGGGCAGCTTACTTTACAAAAATAGATCTGAAGAGTGGGTATCATCAGATCAGAATTAGGGAAGGAGATGAATGGAAGACAGCCTTGAAGACCAATGAAGGGCTATATGAATGGCTGGTCATGCCATTTGGGTTGAGTAATGCTCCTAGTACTTTTATGAGGTTGATGAATGAGATGTTAAAAGAATTTATTGGCAAGTTCGTGATAGTTTATCTGGACGATATTTTAATTTTCAGCAGAACGAAAAGAGAGAATCTTCAGCATATTCGAAAGGTGTTCGAGAAGCTGCAGCAGAACAAACTACTGATAAATTTGAAGAAATGCACTTTCTTGCGAAAGGAGCTGATCTATCTGGGATTTGTAGTTGCAGAGAATGAGTTAAAGATGGACCCAGAAAAGATTGCAGCAATCATGAGTTGGCCGTCACCAAAGAATTTGTTTGAGGTACGTAGTTTTCACGGTCTAGCAAGTTTTTATCGAAAATTCATTAAAAATTTCAGTGAAATCTGCGCACCAATGCTAGAGACCATCAAAAAGGCCAGCCAACCTTTTTGTTGGACCAAGGCGGCAGAAAACAGTTTCCAACTTTTGAAGCGGAAAATAACGGAGAGGCCGATCTTAAGGCTGCCCGATTTTAGTAAACCTTTTCAGTTTTGTTGTGATGCAAGCGGGACAGCTATTGGCGCCGTGCTAAGTCAAGAGGACAGACCAGTGGCGTTTTTTAGTGAATAACTAAATGAGAGTCGACAGAAGTATTCGTCATATGACAAGGAGTTCTATGCAGTGGTCCAAGCTTTGAAACATTGGAGGCACTACCTACTAGGCAACGAGTTCGTCTTGTTTTCCGATAATTCAGCATTACAATATGTAACGCAGCAGCACAAGTTGAACCATAAGCATGCCAAGTGGGTAGAATACTTGCAGAGTTTTACTTTTGTGTTAAAACACATAAGTGGGCAAGCCAACAAAGTGGCAGATGCTTTAAGTCGAAGAGCCTTGCTCTTACAAGAAAGTGGCATACAGGTGATGGGATTCGAATATTTGAAGGACTTGTACCAGATGGACACGAATTTCAAGGAAGCTTTTGAAGCTTGCCAAAATCCCGTATTGAGGAACACAAGCCCATGGTTAGATTATAATTTACAGGAAGGATTATTGTTTCGAGGTGGGCAGCTATGTATTCCGGACTGTTCGATGAGGGAAAATCTAGTAAGAGAAAAACATAGTGGTGGACTAGCGGGACATTTTGGCATCGACAAAACTTTAGAGAAACTCGGGCATTTTTATTATTGGCCTAAAATGAGCCGGGACGTGCAGAGATATGTAACCAGGTGTAAAGTCTGCCAACTGGCGAAAGGACACAGCCAAAACACTGGACTTTACACACCCCTACCTATTCCAAGCAGGCCGTGGGATTCAGTCAGCATTGACTTTGTCCTAGGATTGCCTAGAATGCAGCGGGGATATGATTCAGTGATGGTAGTGGTAGACAGATTCTCGAAGATGGCTCATTTCATTCCTTGCCGGAAAACTAGTGACGCCACATACGTGGCACACCTGTTTTTCACAGAAGTAGTTAGATTACATGGCTTACCTAGAACTATTGTTTCAGACAGGGATGTGAAGTTCACAGGACATTTTTGGCGCACCCTGTGGAAAAAGTTGGGCACGCAATTAAATTTCAGCTCTGCGTATCACCCGCAGACTGATGGACAGACAGAGGTGGTGAACAGGAGCTTGGGAAACTTATTACGAAGTTTGACTGGAGAAAATTCACGATTATGGGATCGAGCTCTTGCCCAGGCAGAATTCGCTTATAACGATTCACCCAATCGTAGCACCAGATTTAGCCCATTTCAGATTTTGTATGGTATGCATCCTCGGGGAGTACATGAACTGCGAGATTTGGGACAGCTAGAACGGAGAAGTGCAGATGGGGAAGATTTTGCTGAAGCAATGAGTGAACTTCATGAAAAAGTCAAATTGAGATTGCAGGACAGCACAAAGAAATAAAAACAGCACGCAGACACAAAAAGACGACAGGTGCATTTTAATGTTGGGGACGAAGTCCTTGCACACCTGTGCCGGGAACGGTTTCCTAAGGGCACATATAACAAGTTGAAATACAAGAAAATCGGTCCATGCAAAATTCTGCGAAAGTTTTCAGCCAACGCTTATGAAATTCAGCTGCCACCTGACATAGGCATATCACCTATATTCAACGTGGCAGACCTGTTCCCATATCACGCCCAGGCGGAAGATGATAATATGGTACAGCCAAAACGGGACACCCAGTTAGAGAGCAGTCCTTGGAAGAAGCAGCTACCTTCAGCCCGGACCCATGAAATTGAAGGAATCCTCAGCACCCAGGTAGCCAAGAAGACGCGTAGAAAGGAGTATCTGCATTACCTCGTCAAGTGGAGAGATCGTCCAATGGAGGACAGCTCGTGGCTCGACGCGGCGCAGATTCAGAAGGCTGTTTACTCGGTGGAGGAGCTCATGGAACGGAGCCATGAGTTCTCTTTTACCCCGGAAGCCTGATGCAGGAGCATCTGGTCAACAGGGTGAAGTCAGAGAGAAGGCAGACAAGGTTTCTGAAAAGGACAGGAGACGAGAAATAGCTCACAGAACGGACAGCAAGTCTGTCTCGTTCTTATGTTTGTTTTTCTTTTTTTTCTTTTTTTTTTCTCTTTCGGTTAGTTTTATTATTATCTGTTGTTATTTTAGTTTCTGTTCAGTATGTCTGAAGTATTGTAATAAGTTCTAACTAGGAATGATAATAGTGGTTAGAGTCATTAGCCACTTAACAATAATTTACTATTGTAAAGAACAGACCAAGTAAACTAGTTAACCATCAAGAAAAGTCACGTCTGTAATAACTACCGAACTGAAATTGAATAACTGCCAGCAGTTATCTAACTGCATAGAAACAATGTACAAAAATGCGAGCAAGCAAACCCAGAGGGGTTCAGCAATGGAGCAAACAAAAGAGTAACAGAAATAAAGATACATTTCCTTCATTTTTACAGTGCACAATTAAACAAATAATTCTTATATGCGTCCTCAGGGACAAAAGACTGTATATAAAATGCTGTGTCAATAATTTACTTTTATTTTCATATACAAAAGTCCATTACAGTACTCGACAAGCTACGAACTGGTAGAGTGAGAAAGCAAGCATACAAGAGGTGGAACTGACCAGCACCCATTGCGGGTTCATATCAGACAAACACAGTCACCAGGTAAGAAAACAACACCGACAGTGAATGAGTTTCCTTTCCACTTAGTTTTACAACATATTATCTCAGCATAAAGTTACATAGAACAGTTCATCTCAGCACAACCTAACAGCGTTGCCGTAGTCACCAAACCCTTCCTAACTTACGGCCAAGGGTTTGACAAATCTAGAAACCCCAACCATGACTAAAGACCAAACATTTTCCATAACCAGTAACCGGAGCCCATGACAGAGACCAGAACCTAATGCAGATAAGAAAATAAGAGCAAGACTACCCGGAAAGAGGCCACACAGTCGATGAAAGCCATTGCCAATGAAACAGTGGATGGCCACACCTGTAAAAGGCACAAAGGGCGGAAGGTTAGTTTCTTATAACCTTTGAATGAGAGTTGGAGCCGTAAAGACAGAAAACAAAAACACAGAGAACGAGTAAAAGGAGGTGACCATACCTGAGAGTGAGCCATAACCGCAGGCAGGAAAACCCTGAACCAGAGAGCCCTGCTCACAGAGGGGCCGAAGTCATTAGCATCTGTATAAGTTGTGGTGAAGAAACTCCAGCATAGAACGGGAACATACCTTTCAAAAAGCTGAGAGCCGGAGAGGGAAGACCCCGGAGATTCATCGACCTGGGAGACTGTCAAAGCTGAGAGCGAACCGAGCACCATTAAGCCATAACAACCAAACACTAAGGATTGTCAAGAAAGACCAAACCAGACGGTGCCAAAGCAAACAAACAATGGAGAGTGCCTACAGCAAAGAAAGTGAAATGAGCATACGATGAAACAGAGATAACTTACCAAGGAAACCCATCACCGGACAGACAAACCAAAACAGGAACGACCGAGCACAGTCGAGCTCTCACCTTACCACTACAGAACAGGCTGAACCACATAGGGTTTCATCACAAGCCGAGCAACTACGAGCAGAACCAAAATAACGCAGAGACCACTGAAACCAACCACCGGGAGATAGTAATGAACCCAAGGGCGCGAATAGAGTGAAAAACCAAGGCAGGGTTTGCCAGGATCCCGAGGAGAACAGGTGTCCACCGAAGAGACGGAGAAAGTACATGCAAGTTAATTGCATATCAAACAGAAATCAATTCCAAATTAAAACGTATACTGTCCAGTTCACAACGTAAAGTCCACATCAGATGAGACAAGGCGGGACCACGTGGGTTGGCCCCATCAATTCCACCTTCAAATCTAGCCAAACTAACTTAGAAAATACCACCACTCACCCAACAATCAACTCAACCCAAGAAATAGTGGAACTTGACCTCAATACAGGAAAAAAAATGGCTTGATAAACACTGGTTACACTAACAACAATTCAACCAATAAAGGAAAAATAAATGACCTATTAAATAGTAGAGAACACGCCTCCTTCAAGAATATTGTCCCCACTCAAAATATTTCAGCCCCAGATTCAACACCTTTAAATACCAAACTCAACCCCACCGTAATAGTTAACTCGACTAACAACATAAAATGGTAAACTTGACCATAGAGGAGAAGAAATCTACTTGCAATAAGGGGAACTCCTTGCCCTAATCTGATAAATGGAACTCGTCCACAAACTCCAACAAATAATGGTAACTCGACCCCCAAATTTAGCTCAACAACCAACTTGTAAAAATATTATATAATGCCATAAGTTAGATAATAAAATCAAATGATAACACTACTAAGTTAGTCCTTTATGCCAATATCATCTTCTTTAATGAAGCTCAATGTTGGAATCTGAGTGATCCACCTCCAACACTACTTAGGCTCTATAGATTCAACACCGAAACCAACAACGAGATTGAGGGTTGCCAAAAACCATCGACCCTTCCTCAAGAGCTCTCAAAAATTCTATTTTCCAAGTGAGTGAATGTAAGAATGAAGAGAGGCTCCTCATTTCCCTTTTTTATAACTCACTTGACCCTTTTGCCATATTTTTACCTTTTTTTCTCCAATTAAAAAATGAAAATCTCTTTTCACCTATTTTATTTAATAAAGTGACTTTTTATTAACTAATTAAAGTCACTTTTAACTTCCAGAAAATGCTTAATTCACCACCATGATCACAACAACCACCAAAAGCCCCTTTTTATCATCCTGTCACGTGTATATTTTCTTTTTATTTCCAACGAGCTATTACACTAAGGTGTTCCTCCATATAATCAACCCAAAATCTTACCTTAAGCGTAAATAATTTAAATATGTCTGATAATAACTTCATTTTATAGAAATTTTTGGAATGCAATGAAACCAATATCAAACTGTAAGGAATTGATTCCAATGATGAAATATGGAAACCCTTAAAACTCCTCCAAAACCCTTCAATTACACCAGTGGTGTAATTCCGCTTTTGTGGCTTAGTTGACACAAGTTTTGGGAATCGCCTCTAACCACATAACAAGGTAATCCAAAACTTGGGGACATCATAATCCTCCCTCCTCAAAATTTCTTGTCTTCAAGCAATGTCATCACAGGTCAACATAGTATTGAACTAATAAAAGGATCCAAAATATGCCACTAAGTCACTCCATGCCACTGTCCTACCCGAACATGAATGAAATCCCTCGATACCAGAGTCAAAAACCATCTTGATCAATGTGAATCATCCCTCAGTCCACTCGTTGTCTAACAAGGTATATGCACCAGAGGCCCTCTACACATCACCAATAAGTAGGGAATCTCGATAATGGAAAACCTTGATCAACTCATTAAGAAGCTTCCCTACTGGGAAACCAATCCTATTTACCTCAAGTGTGAACTCCAGAAGGTATAGTCCAACCCCTGCATAGAAGGATCCTCATCTGCATGAGCTAACCATGCCTCCTCCTTATGATCATATTGCCATACTAGTGAGGCATCCCATATAATGAATGAATCACTAAAGATTTAAATTCTCTCTATAAAAATAAAGTCCAATGGAAGACTTCAGTGATCTCCCCCTTTAATTACCATCTCATCCCTAATGGTAGCTAAACTGATAAGCCCTATAACCCTAGGGTCCCACCAAAGTATCCAAGAGAAACAACCATGCAAATTTTATGCTTCTCTGATCATGAGTATTTGCCTAATGTGTCCATACTGAATCAAATTCTCTTGTTACTCTTGGCCACAATACTAGTAAGGGCCGAAGCCATTCCTATGGAGTCCATCCTTCCAAAGCATCTCAACTAGCCTATCAATCCATGGATAGCCTAGATCCCAAGAAAGAACAAGGAAAATGTACCTCTCCATATGGTGTTAATCCAAGAATTAAATAGATTACTCACTGTCATAACCCTACTCATAAAGAAGTAGAGTGATCCATCAATCAACTAGATCCCTGGATCCCATAGCCAAATCATAAGCTCACAACTCTTAATCACTACTAAATGCTTATGCAAAGTACTGATAACTACTCAAATCTATCCATGCCTCATTTATTATCCTTGAATGCAGTTAATAGATGGACACTAGACGTCAAGAAAAAACTTGGTGCATGTTAAACTACCTCGCTCCAACCATATAATATAATGAAACCTGCTACCTTGTATCCCAATGATGTACCTAAATACTTCCCAGAGCCTAGCAATCCTCCTATGAAAGAGGTCTACCATCCACTGTACTTCATGCTCACATAATGCCTCATAATGTTCGACCAATGGTGTGTTATGAATCTCCCTCATGATCATCTCCCTAAATGTGAACTTAGTGGAAAAATATATGCTACCTTTGTAGTAGATCATGCCATCCCTAAGCCTTTATCTGTTAATTCACACACCAACCATAAGCCTCAATTGGGAAGTCTCTCTCCTATCCACGATGCACTATGTCTTATCTAACTATCTTAGGTTATCCTCTCGTGTCCTATTGGTCATGATGAGAGCATCAAGGATGATCCATAAAATGCCATGGATATTCCACTATACAATTCATCACAACAAATCTGATAATATTATATTAAAAAAATCTAAGATTCTACACTATTACAATTTTATTTAATTTCTAGATCTGTAAAATTAACTGTAATTAGTTCATGAATATAAAATTAAATCAAGAAGAAAAGTAGAGAACTAAAAAATAATATCACACACACATAATGCACAAGATATGCTCTCTAGGAAACCCTTTTGGGAGAAAACCCAGCTGGAAGGTGAGGTCGCTTCGATCTCTTTCTCTGTATAGAAATATGGCTATAGATACAAAGACGTAATACCTGTGGCCCATGGGTTGCTAAAGTGCATAGATCCCCTCTGTGTGCTCTACCTCCTATCTCTCTTGGTTATCTTTTATCAACTATGGAACAAAATGTTCTCGAAAGAATGGAATGCCTCTTCTTCCTAGTGGCCTAGTTATAACACAATCTGATAGACTATTAGTGGTTAAGTTTGACTACATAAACTCTTAACTAGAGTTAAAAATAGACTCTTGTAGAGTCTTTTACATGGAAAACACATGGATGGCCTCTTTTCCATGAATAATGGGGGCTGACGCGGCATCCTCCTGAATTATAGGTGTGAAAACAGGAAGGTCAACTTCTGAGTGGCATAACTTTTGCATAGGGACTCTGATTGATGCGATTATTGCGTTGTTGGAAAGATATCTGTGTGTAAAATAGCATGAAAATTTGTTACTCTTATGTGGCAAATTTTTACCCCCAAAAAACATCGTTCAATGCCTGAAAACACTCCCAAAAGGTTTTAAACCGTGTTTCGCCAAACTAGGTCCCACTAGTAAAAACGGTCCCGTGAACTGATTCCTCCAATTTTTCCACTCCAAATGCATTGAGATGGATGAAAAACAATACAATGATCTAATTCGGATCACACCTCCCCATTTTGATAGGATTTTGGTCCCCAAAATCTTTTATTAAATGAGGTGAGGAAATTTTTCCTTCACATTCTCTCTGGTGCACCATTTAGATTTGCTTGGAAGTTGTCCCTTCAACCTAGTCTGCCAAAGGTCTTTTTGACCTTATCTTTTAGTTTTGGACCTCTTCTACAAAACTGTATCTTCTGTTAACTCTGCCTGAGCGTCTGGTGCCAAATCCTCCACAGAAGGTAGGGCATGTTCCTCTTCTTGATCTAGCATGCAAGGCTCATAGAGTTTCAAATTCTCTACATTTACAACTGAGTAAATGTACATATATGGTGGTAAGCTGAGTCGATAGGAATTATCACCCGCCTTTTCTAGTATCTCAAAGGGACCATACCTTAGAGCCTTGATTTTCTTAGCAGGCCCATGTAACCTCTCCTTGTTCAACTGTAGCCATACTCTGTCTCCCACCTTGAATGTTTTCTCTATTATGTGCTCATCATGCCTAGCCTTATACTTCACCTGTGACTTTTGCAGTGTTTCTTGTACCTGTAGATGGATATGCCTGATCTTCTCTATAAAATTTTCAGCCCTCAAAGCATCTCCTGTAATGTCTTCCTTAACTCCTCCTTATTGCCCATGTGGAATATCCAAAGGTGAAGGTGGCAAATATCCAAAACAAGTTTCAAATGGGGACTTTTCTATAGAAGTGTGGACTTCTCTGTTATAAGAATGTTGTATATATACCATATTTTCATCCCAAGTCTTCAGATGCCTTTGGTTGTAACCCCTCAGAAGCTGCACAAAATTTCTATTGACTACTTCTGTCTACCCATCTGTATGTGGATGGAATTCTGTATTTCTCTTTAACTTCATGTTCATCTTCTCCCACAATGTAGTATAGAATGCACTAAGAAATATTGTATCCCTGTCTAAAATGATGCTCCTTTGTATCCTAAAGTGTACCCATACCTATCAAAAGAAAATTTTTGTTGCTTCTTGTCCGCTGATGTTCTTTTTACATGGCATCAGAACACACATCTTTAAGAACTTGTCAACCACCATGAACAAGTAGTCATGTCCCTTCTTGGTTGTCGGTAAACCTCCCACAAAATCCATGGAATGCTTTCCCAAGGACAAGTAGGTACAAGTAAGGGATGATACAGACCCTATTTCCTATTGCTAGGCTTGCTGGTACAACAAAGCATACATCCTGTTATGAACCTAGCTACCTGCTCTTGAATCTTGGGCCAATACACATACCTCTGCAAGTTAGCCACAGTCTTCCCTACACCAAAGTGCCCTGCAACCTTGGAGGTGTGAGCCTCTCTAATCAGTTGCAACTGCTCACCTTTAGGAACACATAGCTTATCCATCCTATAGAGTAACCCATCTTGGAGATGGTAGTCAATAGTGTTTTCGCCATCATGCACATGAATATGAATCTGCAACTGCTGATACACCTCCTTGAAGTCCTCATCTTCTGAATATGCCTCTATGTATGCATCATGGGTGAATGGCTCCATGTACATAAGATTCCCCAAAGCTGTAATCTTTAATGTGGGTGGCCTTAAAATCATATCAGACAACTTGTTTGTGTTTCCCTTCTTATACTTGATCACTAAATGAAACTACTGTAAAAACCCCATCCACTTGTAGTGCCTAGTATGCTGTAGCTTATTCTAGGCCTGCAGGTACTATTATGGATTATTGTCTCCTTTCCCATCATATAGTTCTTCCACTTCTTCACATCTTGCATCATGGCATAACGATCCTTATCATATTTAGGGTAGTTAAGAATTTCCCCATGAAATACTTTAGAATGGTATTAAACAAGCCTTCCTCCTTGCATCAAGGTAGCTCCCATAACATACCCACTCACATCTGTTTCCACTTCAAAGGGCCGTTAAGTTTGGTAATGCTAGAAATGGTCCTTCACTGATCTTCTTCTTTGACTCATCGAAAGCCTTCTGCTGCCCTTTTCCCCACTGGAAACTCTTTCCACTTGCTTTTATGGCGTGGAGCTGTGCTTCTCCTGCTAAAAACAAGGCTATGAATTTCCTCAGGTACTGTGCTGCTCCAATGAAACTCCTAACCTTAGTAAAATTAGTAGGCACCGACCATTTCATGATGGCGTCCATCTTGGAAGGATCTATCTTCAATTATCCTCCACCAATCACATATCCCAAATACACCAAGGGTTGTTGCGCAAACTCGCATTTCTTGAGATTTTCTA
>Ga0115851_101728_pt1 | contig 11625 bp, 8 predicted proteins | sample InSIn2gowninarea_FD_83865 | JGI IMG/M metagenome (GOLD analysis project Ga0115851, IMG submission 83865)
AAGCCTAACTATAATAAAAACTAGGAACCAAACTATAACATATTTAACCGAAAAATATTTGATAGTAGAGTGATCAATACACAAAACCACTGGGTATATTTTTATATAGTGTCTGAATTTGTTAATAGCATAGATTATAGATAGAAACTCTTTCTCGGTCACTGCGTAATTCAACTCACCAGGAGTTAAATTCTTGTTGATGTAGTATATCGCATAGGGTTCTTGTCTTCCTCTTGGCCAAGAACTGATCCAATGGTCATATCTAATGCATCGGATGAAGTCTGGAATGGTAAATCTCAGTTTGGGCCGCATAGTTCTAGGGCTATTGATACTATTCGTTTTAATTCTACAAAGGTAAAAGCCAAATTTGTCAGTCCATATAAAATCAATATTTCTTGTCAAAGCATATAATGGTGCAAAAATTTTGGAGAAGTTTTTTTATAAATATTTGATAATATCGAAAAAATCGCAAAAAACTACATACCTCAGTTTCAGTGCATGGGGTAGGTAGTAAGAGGATTACTTGAATTTTTGTTGGATCTACCTTAATTCTAGCTATTGAGATGTAATGGCCCAGGATCAGGCCTTCGGTCATCATCATGTGGAAGTTTTCATGGCATAAGAAGAGCATATTAGAAATTCATCTTTCCAGGACTTTTTCCAATGTCTGTAATTCCTGTTCAAAGTCATCTCCATAGGGTGTAAAATCGTCCATGTACACTGCTAATCCCTCGTTTACCAAGTCTACGAAAATACTGAGTATGGCTCTTTGGAATGTAGCAAGTGCATTGCACAGTATGAAGGGTAATACCCTGTAAGAAAATGTCCCCCAGGGGTAGGTGAAGGTAGTCTTACCTTGGTCTTCAGGGGCAATTTGGATTTGGTTGTAGCCAGTGAAGCCATCCAAGAAAGAGAAGAATTTTTTACTTGCCAGTGTGTCTAGGACTTGGTCGATAAATGGAAGGGGAAAATGTTTTTTTCCATTGCTTTGTTAAGCTCTTAGTAATCAACACATATATGCCACTTCCCATTCTTTTTATGAACCACAACTAATGGAGAAACCCACTCCCTATCATATATAGGATAGATGAAATTTACATTTAACAGTTTCTATAGTTTGTCTTTAAAAACATCCTTTAGGTGAGGGTTTAATCTTTTTTGAGGTTGTCAAATGGGTCTCACATATTTTTCAGTGTCGATGTGGTGCATGGATAATTCGAGGTCAATCCCTTTCATATTTGGGTAATCCCATGTGAAAGCCCCTTTATATTTCATAAGGAGTTGCATAAGCCTCTACTGCTGGTCATTAGTTAGATTTTTGTTGATGTTTAATACTTTCCCTAACTCATTTTCAATGGGTTTGCTAATATAAATAGTTTTTATTGGTATTTTTTGGACATTGATATCTTTCAAAGGATCTTATTCGATTTCATTATCTAGGGTTTCTTCAATCATGTGACATTTTAGATTAGATATGACAGTTGGGTGGTTAATGTAGGTGTTGATAATGTCTCTTCTGTTTGATTCTCAAATTCAAGAGCATCTACTACAGTTAGTGGTGATCAAATATTTTTCGGTTAAATATGTTATAGTTTGGTTCCTAGTTTTTATTATAGTTAGGCTTGGCTGAGCTAGAGGATATAAATATAGGTTCTTCACATTATTTCCTCTTTCTATATTCATACTACCTGTTTGACAGCTTATATAAGCATCTACGGTTGCTAGCCAAGATATTCCTAATATTAGAGGATGTCCACCAAGCCGGTTTCTAGGATTAATAATCAAGAAATGTGTTGGGTACTCCCAAGAGTCTACAGACATCATTACATCCTGTAATGTCCCTTCCAGTTTAATAATTAGTTGGTCAGCAAGTTCCACCAAGGTTGTAGTTGCATCTAAGGCTGTGATGCCAAGTCTTTCACAGGTTGTTGTTGTGAGAACATTAATGGCTGCCCCTAAATCGACTAACACATTGGGAAAAGAACATCCATTTATTTTTATTGTGACTATAGGGTTTCCTGGGTCCTCATATTTTACCAGTGTATCTCTGCATAATAACAAATCAGACAATGTTTTGGCTACGTGGATAGTTGGTGTTACTTTTATCTTCCTTGTAGGATTTTTGGTACAAAATTCCTTAATGGTTTTTGCATAGATTGGAATCTCCTGAATAGCTTGATGGAGGGGTATTTTACACAAAGATTTTTTAATTCTCCCAAGAGATCGAAGTCGGGATATTCGATTGGGCGAGGTATAATAAATCTTTTTGGGAATGGTGGAGAATAGGGAATAGTTTGTTCATGGCTTTTCTATTTAACATTATTCTCCCTTTGAGGTGTTTGTTCTATAGGTGATGGTTCTTCCAATTGTATATTTTTATCATCCTCTGACTCAATTATTTGTCCAGACCTCAATTTGAGTTCATTACACTCTCTCAACTCAGTTTCCCGATCTAGACCTTCAATAATTTGTACCAATTGGACTGGTTTATTGTTGGGGTTTGGATTGGGCTGGGCCAGGAGCTATGGTCGTAGATTAGGTTGAGGATTCTATTGCAACGTGTAAGGTGATGGTAGCATAGGTTGAGGCAGATGGATTTGTTGGAAATAATACTGAGAGGGGGGGTGAATCAATATTATCAAGTCAATAAAAAATTTTCATTTCCAAACTCCACTACTTCCACAACTTCTTACGATTTAATTAATTTATCTTCAATGAGTGTATTATAACATTATCAAACATATTAACGGTAAACAAATGCAGTAAAATAGAATAGATCATCACACATAAGCCACACAAATGAACACCGTGATATAAGGTGGAAACCCAATGCAGGAGAAAACCACCTGCTACAAGTCATCTCAATCTTCTTCTTAATAAGAAAATCCTTTTACAATATTTCTGTACCGGTGTAGTCTTATACCAGTACACAGGCTTCTACCTGTAGAGAGTTACAACTCCCATAGATCTTATACTTGCCGATCCATTTACTAGTACGTAGGCTGCTACATGCTACAGTGCTCCAAAGTTTTCAACTGCTACTGGAAGGGAGCTACCACCCCCTTAGCTCTTGTACAAGCTAAGATACTAGTACGTAGGTGCCAGTCTACAATATTCTCTCCTCCGGGTACCACATTTCATACTTTTTTAGACTGGATACACCTGAAGCACAACACATAATCTGAAAGGACACGTTTCATCCAATTTTCATACTGGACCCATAAATATCATTTAAGCACATAATCAATCAATATTCTGAATCACCCAATCACCAGATCAATACATATACAAGGATAATATGTGGTCATCAATGAGATCTAGTCCATCAAATCATATACAGATAAATCATTATGAACCCGATCCATTCATCTATCAATACTGAAGCTAAACATAATCAATCACTTCTCATAATATTGTCATCAGAACATGATACCAGTATCACTTCAATACCCAGAACACAACAATAATAAACAGAGGTAGCTAAATAGATTCCATGAAAAGTCTGCAGCTTCACCCATAGAACACCTGCATAGATCCGTGCCTTCTCCTGCTGCTTGCCTGTGCACCTCTGCACTTGAGTGAACTGCTTTCCTACATACCTCTAATCAGATACGCACCTGCACTGTCTGCCTGATAGCGTACATTTGCAACTAGCTCTCCTGTTTCCCTGGGAACATCCGCACTGTGCCTTCTTCTGCTCCGCGAACCTCGCATTGCGGCTTCTATTGTGCTGCGTACCTCCAAACTGCACCTTCTCCTGTGCTGCGTACCTCCGCACTCACACCGTGGATCACCTACGAACCTTTGATTAGGGCCAAATTAATAGTCTTCCAATGTGCCACAGATAGTCAGATCCATAGATCTGATCATGCGCCCAAGAGATCACGACATATCAATAGATTTTCCTTAAGTTTTCTCCTTGATTTAGATTCGACTATCACTCACCAACCGATCACAAGAATTTTAGATCTAGCTTCTCTTAAGATCTTCAACTTGTTCACCGGTCACTAGCCAAATGATCTCCTTTCCTTTTTATAGTCAAGGTCTTGCTAAAACCATGAATCAAAACCATAGATAACCAATACAAGGGATCCAAAGACCTGGGGCTCAATAGATTAGGTCTTAAACCATGGACCAAAACCATAGGATCACTTAACAATGACTTAAATAATGTGGACCAACCATCAGATTCCCACACGTGTGATTTTCACTGCATGAAAGTGTGTGAACTAGGGGTCGGCACCTTTTGCACAGTATAACTGCGGGTATTCTCACACTTTACCAATGGCATGCTTGTGGGTCCGCACCTTTTGAATGGTGTACCTGTGAACCTCTTATTTTCTTCATTATTTCTGAGCTGATCATCAATCTCTGCTATTGACCTATTGTACTATGATCTATCACCTGTATGAGTTGCCATCAAGGACAACCTTTTAGCCATAATTCCAACAGGATTGTTCCTACTGGCTGGTTCATAGGTCTTTTCCAGTTTGATTTCCAATTTTTGTTTTGTGAAGTGGACGGGGACCGTTGAGATGGATATTGATTGTTCTGCCAAAATGGTGGAAACTAGGAGGAATTTGGCCAACTATTGTTTGGATTTGACTAATTGGACCAAGGTGGCATAGAAAACGTTTGTGGTAGCCAATTAGGAAAAGGTGGTTGGTTCTTCCATGTAGCCCTTGTGTATTACTGAGAATTATATCATGAGGCCTGAAATAATGAAGATGGGTTAGTAGGCATAAATGTTTGTCATGCTTGCCATTGGCGATGCTGATTTAATAAGTAGATTGGTTCTGCTTCTTCCTCTACCTCTTTGAAGACTTCTTTTAATCCTGGGAGTGATTGACAATTTTCTATGCATGTTGTTTAGTGCATATGGCATAGATCTGTACCATATCTAGTGGACATTCTTTATGATTATGTTTCTTCTTGCATTGAGGGAAAAAAATAATTAGCTTCTTTTCTGCTTTAGCTTGCTTCTACTTGGCTTGCGTAATGTCTAATTATGTTGTCAAGGTTCCCAGGATATCCATTTTTAAATATTCCAGCAAGTTACCGATTTCAGTACGAGAAATTCTTCCACCAGAGATTTTTCTATCCCTGGTGATCATATCAAGTTCGGCTAGTTTCAATCTTATATTGATCCTCGAGCATTTGATACACAAATCTATAATGTCAACATAGTATTCTTCATAGATATCACATTTACCAATGATATTTAAGTCTCTATCCAGTGGTATTTCATCCTCTTAATCAACTTGGTTTTTAGCACATTATCAGACATAGGCAAATTTGCATATCGAGACCTTTGGAGGTCATATTGGAAACACTCCACATACTCTTCCAAAGTTTCTCTAGGACTTGCTACCATTTGGAATATCTCATCTTTTAGTTCTCTAGATCTGCAATAATCTTGTTATTTTTAAAGGAAGGAAGTTTTCATTTAATCCCAATCATTTATGGTTCCCTCACCTAGTACCATGAACCAACGTAGGGCTGCTCCATTTAAAGTGGAGGGAAACAACTTTAGTTTTTGGGGATCGGTGGTGTAATCATAACCTCGACATAGGACATTGAACTCAAACAGGAATGCATCTGGATTTTCTGAAGTGAGTCCATGAAAAGTGGGAATATGTTGTAGAGAGATGGATTTCATGGGGGCACTGATAACTATGTCAACAATAGCATACTGTAATGTAGAGGTCCGAGGTGTTTAGGCAATATTGTCCATTTGATCAAAGATATGCCAGTATCCTTTTTTGATCTCTAGAGCTAGAGAGTTACCCTAGGATGTCTAGAAAAGGTGGGAATAATCCTAACCAAACTCCCTTGATCTGGGACACTATTTTCCCTCTTCTCAATTACTACCTCAGGGGATCTTGGTTCCTGAAATTCCCCTGTTTCTCCTTCTCCTTCATGGATGTTGCAAGAATTCCCTTCTTGTGAGGGAATTGACCAGGAATTTTCAATATCTTGAAAACTCTGCTCAGTCCATTAGGTTTTACTGTGGACCTCAGTGTAGGCTACAGATTGTGAGCCTGTCGCCCTAAGGGAGATAGTAGGTTGTTTAGAAGCAACGGTTTCGGGACCTACTGATGGCTGAGATTCATCTTTTCTTAAGATGTTGTCAATAAAATTTGATCATCCAAAGCTCACCAGTCCCTTAGATTTTTTAGGTTTGGGGTGTGTGATTGTAATGTTTTGTAGTATTTTCTTCTTAGTCATTGATGAAAAAATTAAAATGTTTATTTCTACCTTAATTCCTAGAAATTATACTAGAAAGAGTGTCAGGGAGAAAGCATTTTACTTGCTCCGTATGCAGGTTCTTACCTTCTATTTTTAATACCCAGTTCTCTCTCAATAGACAAACATCAAACACCTACTTCACTTTTCTATAATTGTGCTGGAAAGTGGGCAGAGGGGTAAGCACTTTACTTTCTCATTACATAGGTTCTTACCTTTCATTTTCAATACCCAATTCCTTCCCAACAACAATTATCCAATATGCATCACTTTTTGTAAAATGGCAACACTCTCCCTGACAATGGTGCCAAAATGTTGGTTAATAAAAGGATTCTTTTAAAGCTCCTAATTACCCCACATTAATGATCAACCGAGCAAGTCCTTTTGTTCTAAGAGTGTACACAATATGTGCATGCCATAAATTGAGAGGGTAATGTTTATTAAAACGAAGTATAAACCTTTAATACAACAGTAAATGGATGCATGTATAAAACACAAATTGCACTATTAAAGGAAGTATTACATCTAATCATCAAGACTTAACACTCTACTAAAATAATAATTAAATCTGAGACAAGAAATTCAATTGACAATAGCATCAACTAACAAAATAGCTGCAATAACCAATCTCTTCTTAGCTAATTCAATTTAAATAACATTTAATGTAAACTAAGCAATCCAAATGCAAATGATGTCAATCGAGAGTTCAATAGCGATAACCAAACTCTGACAGTTGATTAAATCAATAAGATTCACTGTCTTAATGGCTAAATAACTTAACCTACAATATGAGTAAATAGAATCAAATGATAGTGTTATAAAACATATAAATAAAATGTACTAACATCAATATAGAAAAGTGGTAAATAAAAAATAAGATAAACTCACAAAAAAATGGGAAAGCTATCAAGCCAATCAAACTTGCGAGAACCAAAAATATAACACAAAGGAGCATTTTAATCCACCGAAGGTCGAGCCCTTAGCCACCAGTGAAAACTACTGAGATACTTCAAAGAATACGAATGAACAACAATGTCAATTATATATTAATCATTGAAATTAAGTAGCATTACAATACAGTCGCATTACAATACAGTCGTGTTCTCTAATAGCACAAGTCTGTAAATTAAAATTAAAATTTGAAATAACAGAGATCCATCCCCTTTCATCCTACAGTTTTTTTCTTTTGTAGTCAAAAAATGGTAAAAGATCAATGTGATCCCTCAGGATCTCCCGATCTTGAGGGATTCACAACTGAATTCTATCTTCTGACACCCTTCATATCTAGCGTTTATACTCTTGATTCATGCTTTGTCTTGACCACAACCGATGTGCCCCATTCTTCCTTCTTTGGTTTATGTTGTTCCGTCGCTAGGGAACAACAACTATTCCTTTTGTCATTTGTCTGCATAAAAAGGAATAAGGTTAGTTATGATGCCTAAATCTTACCTAAGAGTAGTTCATCCATTTCTTATCATAATCCATCAATATGTTAGTGTATCAAGATATGAAATAGATAAAAAAAATAGCAAAAAGGTGATGGAATTAAGAGTAAATACACACCCATTTCATAACTCAATACAAGATACAACTCAATCCACACAAATGTGTGTTTTTTGTTTGTTCTGGTCAATTACATGGATTTTTAGTGTCTAGAGAGGGCACTCAACTCGATCCATTAAAGGTTCAATAAATTCTTGATTTACCTCCACCTTCAAATCTTTTAAAGTTACAGAAACTCCAAAGGAAGGAAAACTTTCTGAGGAGGTTCATTCCTAATTATGCTGAGATGCATAAAGCTTTTTCCCGTCTTTTGAAAAAGGATATACCATTCCACTGGGATCAGGTTGTGCAAGATTACTTTGATTCTCTTAAAAATACCTTGATTAGAGCTTCATTAATGTATTCTCCAAATTATCAAAATGACTATTACCTGTATCTCGTCATTGTAGATACAACCATTGGCATGGTTTTAGTCCAAGAGGAAAATGGGATTGAATATCTGATTTATTATTTGAGCTGCAATCTCAATGATACAAAATGTAAATTCTCTTATGTTGAGAAACTAGCTTTCGTAGCTATGCAAGCTGTTCAAATATTTCTCCATTACATCCTACTCCAGAAAACATCAGTCATTTCAGAACAACCCTATGACATACATTTTTTCACATCAATTGATAGGGGGGAAATACTCAAAATGTATAATCATTTTGCAGGAGTTTGATCTGGAATTCATCAAGCTCAAATAAATGAAATATCTAGTTTTCGTAGAGTTACCTTACGACCTTCCCTCGGCCTCGATTGATTCAACATCTGTACCATCAATTTTGGATGAGTATCAGTTTCTGATATCATCACCTGACACGTGTTATGGAGATCTACTGATCTATCTCCAGGCCGAAAATTTCCAACCTGATACCTCTCACTTACAACAATGACATATTCGATACCAAGCCAAAGATTATCTGATCATTGGTTACACTCTTTACCGTCGTGGTGTCGATATGATTTTATAGAGGTGCCTCACGCATGAGGAAGCTGAGAAGGCACTCAATCATTACCATTTAGGTGCCTATGGTGGTCACCTATCTGGATATGCAACCACAAAAACAATTCTCCTTGTCGATTACTTCTGGGAAACTATATTCAAAGATTGTATTATTTCTATCAGAAGCTATCACGCATCCCAGATATATGACTAGAAAACTAGATTACCACCTACACCGTTGCATTTAGTCATTCTTGTTGGACCACTCACCAAATGGGGCATTGACTTGATGACATGTAACCCCACCTCAGCCTAGTTATATTATAGTCGTCGTTGACTATTTTACAAAATGGGCTGAGGTGATGCCAACATTAAACAACAGTAGGAAAAACCACTGCTCTTTCATTTTTGAACCATGTGGTTTGACAGTTTGGTGTACCACAAGCCATAGTTATAGATCATGGGTCAAATTTTCACAATCACATGATGAGTGAGTTGACTGCTAAGTTAGGACTGAAACATGATAGTTCTACCCCTTATTACCCATGAGCAAATGGATAAGTTGAATCCATAAAAAAAGTCCTGAAGTGTAAAAATTTCTCATTTCCCACCTTGGTTTTTAGTTTCACCTTATTTCTCCAAAATAGTTAAATGCCCTTTCCGATATCCATATATTTAACAACTGAAAAATAAATTTTGGTGAAAACATAAATTATGGAAATTTTACAGAATGCTGGAAAATGCAGAAATATAAAAATTAGCACATATAAATAGCCATTTAACTCATTTAAACACAGTGATTTTTGGTCAAGGTGACCCTGGAAATACCGCCTACATCACTTTGGGAAAACCAGTTCGAGATCTCCTTCTTATTTATGAAAAATGCTTTTTTACAGTGAGAAATATTCAGTAAAAAATCAACAAGAAAATTTTACAACTTATCTCGTTTTCTGTGCCTCACAGCCAACTGGAAAAAATTACAACAACAAAACAAAACAACAATAAATGTTGTATGGCCTCCTAGAAAAGTGTGCAAGCTGCCATAAATACACTGTATGGAATTCCTTGTTTTGCATGCAAAAAATAACCAGCAATAAAGTTGTACAGATTTGCCTCAACTTGCGTGCCAAGGTACAATCACTTGCTGTATGGATTTCTGCTCCTCGATTTTTGTGCACTTGCTTTATTTATTTTTATATTTTTGTGCCCAATATCTACCTTTCACTATGTGCTATTTTAGATGTACAGATTTGCTAAAATGTTTCCTTGGAATGTGTGCCAAGCTAGTGCCTCTTTCTCCTCCCTATCCAGAAATCTCCCTTGCTCTCTCGCTCTCCTTCTCTCAATCTGCTCATGAAAGAATAAATGAACTTTTCCTCCTTTTCCTCGTTTAATCTAACTCTAAGTGACTTTTGGGTGATCCATAAATCCAATGGCTGAAATAGATTGAGATACAGGGCTGAGATTAAATGCTCATTTAAATCTCACTTTCTATTTTTTAATTCACCCCACTTTAATAAATATCCACTTAGTCATTTATTTCCAAAGTCACTTTTCCTTTCCAATTTTACATTGACTTTATTAAAGTCACTTTAAAATTAGACTTTAGTAACTTTATCACTTAAAGTCACTTTTGAATTAGATTTGACTTTATAAAAATTGTAAAGTCACTTTAGGAGAAAAATTAAATTCTTTTGGAACCACCTGTCCTTCGGTACCAAATTTCAACACTCTCTCTTACTGAGGAAGGTGTTCCTCACCACAGCCATCTTGTCTCTAAAGTAGTCATGCTTGGCCCGTGGTAAGGCTTTGGTAAGAATATCTTCCACCTACTCATCATTGGGAATATACTCAAGCTTCATCACGCCCTTTTGAAAACAGTCTCTGATGAAATGATATTTGATCCTGATATTCTTTGACCTGTCATAAAATACTGGATTCTCTGTGAGTTTAATGCAACTCTGATTATCACAGTAAAACAGTAAAGGTCTCAACAGCTGACCAAATAAGCAAAACAACATCTTACAAAGCTAGATGGCCTCACAACTAGCTAGACTGGCTACCATATACTCTGATTCTATTGAACTCAATGCTACTGATTGCTGCTTCCAGTTAAACCATGACACTACTGCTAAACCCAACCCAAAATAGCATCCTAAAGTACTCTTCCTATCAGAAGCACAACCTGCCAAATCAGAAGCACTATAACTTGATAGTCTCACTCCATCACCCTACCTGTAGTCCAGACCATAATCCACTTTCCCTCGCCAGTACCACAAAATATGTTTTGTAGCCACCCAGTGAACCTTCCTAGGCTCACTCATAAATTGACTCATCGGGTTGACTTCAAAACAAATATCTGGTCTAGTGTTGACCAAATACATCAAGGAACCAATCAGCTACCTGTAAAATGTGGGATCCACAAACTCGAAATCCGAAGCATGAAGCTTCTTCTAGTTGGTGATCATCAATGTCGACATGGGTCTACAATACTCCATGTGGAATCTGCTAAGGATGTCCACAATATACTTCCCCTACCCCAGGAAGAAATGCCCCTCCTCCTTCCACACCGAAAAACCCAAAAAGTAATGCACCAAGCCAATATCCTTCATCTCAAACTCCACCAAGAAATTTCTCTTGCAGTGCTCTATGATTCCCTTTGCACCTGTAATGACCAAGTCATCCAAATAAAGCACGAGAATGAGAGGCTCCTCACCTATCACAATAAAATAAAGGTTTGGATCTGCTTCATTATTTTTGAAATCCATCCCCTCCAAGTGTGTATCTATCCTAGAGTACCAAGCTCTGGGAGCTTTCTTTAGGCCATAAAGGGCCTTCTTCAGTCTGCACACATGGGACTCCTTACCATGCATTTCAAAGCCTTGTGGCTA
>Ga0115851_101729_pt1 | contig 11621 bp, 16 predicted proteins | sample InSIn2gowninarea_FD_83865 | JGI IMG/M metagenome (GOLD analysis project Ga0115851, IMG submission 83865)
TCTTTCCACTGGGGAAAATGTTTCCTCATAGTCCACTCCCTCTACCTAAGAAAAGCCTTTGGCCACAAATCTGCTCGTGTACTTCTCAATTCTCCAATTAGCTGCATGCCCCACTTTGGGATCGAAAGACTTTAGTTTCCCTTCACCTATTCGAAGCTTGTTTCTTGTTAGCATACAAAAATGCAATTCACATCTACAAGGACCAGCTTTGATACCACTTGATCCCAAAAATCTTCTTCTTGTGATGCATTAAAGAATTACATATTAAGCTTGCATTTAACCATGAAATTACAAGTGAATAAAAGAAGAGGAAGAGAAGAATATCAAGTCATGCATAGAAGACACAGGATTGATATCAGAGCTCATCTAGGAGGGACTACGTCTCCAAGCCCTGCTCGAATTAGTGGGGAGGCCCTGTTTTCATTAGATGGCAAAATAATGAAAGTACATTAGAATCAAAATGATGACCTTATACCTTTAAAATTGAAGAGGCCTGAAAATTGCAGATCTCTGATGTAGAAACAGATAGCACCGTTCAGTTTGTGGCATCAAGAAATGTTGAAACCATATAAAATTTGTTGAAAACTAACGAAGTGAAAATTTGACCCCCTGGAGAAATTACTCAGATCATGGTTCCAGCCCCCTCTCTGAACTGCTAAGGGGTCCACCTGCATAGAAATCCGTGCCCGCTCCTGGCCTCCTTCGGGCGCTCAAATGAATGAAGGTTTACATATAATTTGGCAGGTGAAATAAACAAGAAAAAGGTTTGGGTGCATTGGTTAAGTTAAAAGTCTGTTGAGGAGGGGTCGAGGGATCAAATCCTACCCCTCCTAATTTTACCATATTGCATGTTATTTTTGGGACGTGGGTCCATCGGTCTCGGTGGCCTGCTCCCCCCATCTCCTGCTACACATTTAATACTTGGGTGAGGTGGAGGGGAAACGGGGTTGACAGCCCGTCCCCCTCGCCATGTTTAGTTGTATGGTCGTGTGGGCTCTGGGGGTGGCGGGTTCATGGCTTCCCACCCCTAATTTAATATGTTGGTTCTGGTGGTTGAGGGAGGGTTGGTGAGGGTCATGGCCCGTCAGCCCTTAATTAATTTTTTTTTTGGCTTTTGCACATTGGATATGGGGGGTGGCGGGGTTGGTGGCCTGGCACCCCAAAATTATATTTTTTTTGTTTAAAAAAAAACAATTAGGCATTTTTGAAAATTCAAAAAAATGACCAAAGTAGACAAATTAAACAGGCCACAAATTCGCCTAGAATCTGGCCCAGATTGGCCGGAAACTGGTGGCTAGGTTTTGTCCAAATTGCTGCCTCCTTAACCTTGCCTAGTCACCCAAGTCAACCCTGAACTTTGACTTCTCCTAACTTTCACATACGGACTGGGTTTGACGAATAGTTCACACCATTGCGATCACAACGACGAGATCTTCAACATGAACCTAGTTCAAGCACAATCCATACACTTTGATTTTTGACTCTTCCTAAGTCCTCTTGGACTTCTGCATGTGTCTAGAGCCACCTGGATCAAGAATCTATATTTTTACTTGGGAAAAATAATTTGTATTTCCACTTAAGGGTCTCAGCAATAAAAAAAGAGGTTTTCACCTCGACAGATTGGATCCCCCTCGACTCTTGATAGATCCAAATTCAAGATGGACCTAGGCTAGCTTTTGCTTGCTTCAGGCATCCCAATTAATCCTTCCACATATAATATATTTTTCTTTAACACTCACCCTAGTATTCAAAATCATATAGTATGAATTCCAGGCTTTCAACATCCCTTACCGTGCTACAATGATGTTTTTCAACTAATGACCTGTCAAGCCACACAATGTCATTATTCCTTACACATCTCAGCCACATTGTATTAAGGTTTAGGAAAACTTCCTTTTCTCTGCCATTTCCATGGTTGTTACGATGTTGCCCATTTTATTTCAAGTGGACTCGCAACAAGGCCCATGTTAGCTATTCTATCATCTTCTTCTACCCTCTCACTATCATTTATCTTTTGCACAAGGTTTAAACAAGATCTTGCACTTTTGCTTGGGTTCTACTTTAGCACTTCTCCATAGCTCCTCTTTTTTTGTTTCCCCATACTCAACAACCACCACGACCAAAACAAAATGACATGAACTATTAAAAATTGTAGCAAGAAAGGCTCAATTTGACTTGTGCCTTATTCAAATTGAGTAATTCGATTTTCAACATCAACAAGATGACTTGGATTGCAATTAGCTAGAGTGACATGTCCATGTCTACTAGTTAACTCAATAAATTCGAGTTATAAGCTAGAATTAGAGTTGTGCATGTAGTGATTGCTAAAATTTAGCAATCTAGTTCAGTTATTTTTAGTTGAAATCAATTAAGTGAGCTCAAGTAACTAATTGAGTCAGTTGAAGGTCAGTTGAGTAGTAGAATTGTTGTTAACTCAATAAACTCTCAGTTAAACTATTCAATTAGCTAAAAATAGCCCAGACATGCATGGAATTAAAATTTCCTAGATGAAGTGGAGGAAAAGGCACATTGTAATTATCAATTGTATACTAGTTGTGTATAGGCTTGACATTGATGCATGCGATCAATTCCTTGGGATTTGTGCAAGGAAATAGGAGGAAATTCCTACCTTTTAGGAGCTAATTTCCTCAAGAATTGTGCAAGGAAATATGAGGAAGTTGGGGCCTTGAATTGGCTAAGTTTTGGCCAGAGAAAGGCAATCAATAAGAGAACATGTTTACAATGCAGGGTGTGCTTCAAGATTGAAACAAGACATTGTAATAGTTTCTCATTCTCATTCGATTAATGAAAAGCAACAGAGGGGTTTTCCCATCTCGTTTCCCCTATAAATCATTGTGTTCTTGTGGTTTTGATGGTTGCATGTAGTTGCATGTGTTTCTAAATTGTGATTTTCATTCCACATAATAGTAGAGGAAATTTGCAATCTCTTGTTTTTAGTTCAAATTCATCAGTAGTAGGAAATTTATATTAATTTCTACATGGTATCAGGGTGGAATTCACAATAGAAGCTAGTCCATATATCTTCTACATTAGATATCTCGATTTGCAGATTTAGTGAAGTGGGCTTTCTTCCGTGCAGTAAAATGTATTTCAACAAATTGAGATTGGAGTATGCCCTGGAGAAAACCTCAAATTTCATAGCTTGGAAGGACATGATGGAAGTTGTACTCAATGATAATGGAGTGTTGGAGTACAACAAAACTGACATTCCAAAACCAACAATATTGGATGCACAATAGTTAGCCCTGTGGAACAAGGATACTGCAAAAGGCAAGAGGATCATCTTGGAGGTTGTGAGATACCACATAGTCTTGAATTTACATGGCAAGGAGACTCCCTTTTCTATGTGGAATACCCTCACTGAGCTATTCGAAATGGTAGTGATGCCAGGAAATTGGCATCGAGGGACAAGTTTAGAAACATTTTCATGTAGAAAAATGAAACCATTCCACATTACCTCTCCATATTCACTCAATGTCATGATGAGCTTGGAGGAGTTGGAGAAAATATACCATATTCGGAGCTAGCGAACCTAGCTCTCCTAAGCCTTCAAAAATCCAAGAATAGCTACCAGGTTTATGTAAATGGAAGGGACAAACTACCAGATTGGGGGAGACTTTGGTCCAATTTGGTGCAGGAAGAAATCCAAAGGAACACTAGAGATGGAGTAACATCCAAAGCTTAGGAGGAAGATAATTTTTTCCTTTGTTGGGAAGGGAAAGAAAGATAAGGGAAAGAAGGACCAAAGAAAGCCAGAGTCCAGCCAAAACAATGGAAATAAGAAGGACCTAACAAAGATAAAATGTTTTCATTTCCATGAATATGGGCACTATGAAACAAAATGTCTGCACAAGAAGTCTAACAAGAAGCCTTCAAGAGGAGCAGGAGATGAATCACTTTCCTCACAATTCGAATTAGACTTCACCCTAATTTCATGCATGGGAAACAATGTAATGGGGAATGTGTGGTATCTATATTCAAGTGCCTCATTCCATATGACATGATGCAAAGAATTCTTTTGTAGCCCAAAGGAGAAGGACCTGCAGATGCACATAGAACTTGGGGATGATGGGTTGTACAATACCAAAGGAATTTGAACTATAAATTTTAAGAGGGATTTAGGCCCCATATTCATCTAAAAGATGTTATGTATGTACCTAGGGTGAAGAAAATTTTGATCTTTATAGATGTAATGGAGGATAGAGGCTATGATGTTGTTTTTAGTAAGGGGAAAGCCTTTACGAGACATGTAGCTACCGGGAAAGTGAAATTGATTGGAGTTAGAGTGAAAAATATCTACAAACTTGAGGTGGAAGCTTTTGTTGCACTGAGTAGCAAGGAAGAAAAGGTGTAAAGTTGAGATGTTGGAGAACTCTGGCATGGGCACATGGGACACTTACACGATGGGGCCTTAAAAATCACGCAATAGATTACCACGGGTCTCCCGAAATGCACCCTTCGCCAACATGATGTCCGCAAGGGATGTACGTTGGGGAAATATGTCAAATCCACCTTCCAGGTCCGAGATAGTAGAGATGGAACAATCTTGGAAGTCCACTTTGATGTATGTGGGCCATTTTCGACAACCTCTATAGAGAAACACAAGTATTATGTAATTTTTTGTTAATGATTTTTCTAGAAAATGTTGGATCTTCTTCATGTGGAAGAATGATGAAGTTTTCTCAAAATTTAATGAATTCAAAGCATTGGTTGAAAACAAGACTGGTCATAAATTAAAAGCCTTGAGAAGTGTCAATGGAGGATAATTTGTTTCTAACACCTTCAGGGACTTTTGTGCCAAAGAGGGTATTAGAAGAGAACTCATAGCACCACATAACTCACAACAAAATGGGGTGGCTTAAAGGAAGAACAAAAGTATAGTGGGAGCAGTAAGATCCATGTTTCATGATCAAGGGATGTCATTACATCTATGTATCTCATTTTCGAATTTTTGGAGCTATTGTGTATTTTCATGTCTCTAAGGATACCCGGAAGAGACTTGAGCATACAACTAAGATGGGAGTATTTGTAGGATACACAGAGACACCACATAACTATAGGGTTTATTTTCCCTCACTCAGGGTGACAGTAGTGAGGAAAAATGTCAAATTTAATGAGGAGAAGGCTATGAGATGCTCTCTAGAGTGAGAGCTGAGTATCCCACCAGAGGAGGAGCTTCTAGATCCTAAGGAGGAGCCTTAGATAGAGCTTCATGATGTTGTGGTGCAACCACATACGGAGGAGCATACAATAGGTTGAGTGGAGGCACCCACTCAACCAAAATCTTCTAGAGAGGGGACGAAGAGAACCAAAATCTTTGGTGCATGATGTACAGGAGCATGTGGGAGCTCCTACACTTATGCACAAGCAGAGGAGGTCACTAGACATGTACACTAGATATATGGCTCTGATGACATAACTCATTGAGGCAAAACCTTCTTCATTTGAGGAAGAAATTTCTCAATCAGTGTGGGTTAATTCCATGATGGAGGAGTATAAATCCATCATGAAGAACAATGTATGGGAGGTGGTGTCAATACCATAGAACAAGGTAGTGGTTGGTTCTATATGGATATACAAAGTGAAGCATGCAGCTAATTGGAGAATTGAGAAGTACACGAGCAGATTTGTGGCCAAAGGCTTTTCTTAGGTAGAGGGAGTGGACTATGAGGAAACATTTTCCCCAGTGGAAAGATATTGATCGATAAGAACCTTTATGGAATTAATTGCGTAGATGGGGTTAAAGATCCATTAGATGGATGTGAATACCACCTTCCTCAATGGATTTGTTGAGAAATAAATTTACATAGAGGAGCCAGAGGGATTTGAGATATATGATAGGGAGACACATGTGTGCAAACTCAAGAGAGCCCTTTATGGTCTCAAACAGGTGCCACGAGCATGGTACACTCATATTGACACATATCTTAATGGATTGGGCTTCACCAAAAGTGAAGTGGATTCCAATCTCTATCACATTGTGGTAGATGGAAAGTTGCTTATCTTGGTATTGTATGTTGATGACTTGATACTTACATGGGATGAGTAGTTGATCCACTCTTGCAAAGAGGACCTTGCAAGATAATTTGAGATGATAGACATGGGCTTGATGCATTACTTCCTTGGGTTGGAAGTATGGAAGGGTAATAGTGAGTTGTTTGTGAGTCAGGGGAGTATTCCTCTAAAATACTTTAGATATTTCACATGGAGAATTGCAAGGCAATGGACACACCTCTAGCTACAAACTGGAGGAAGGAGAGTGCTTTTTCAAGAGAGGTAGTAGATGTAGAAAATCCTGTAGATTCACAAGCTCATGCAATGTACTAAAGCAGAGGACAAGAATCTACTTCTACTTTCAACTAGCAGAAGCCAATAGATCGATGAAAACAATATGAAAAAGAAGAAGATAAATCAATGGCACATAACACAAGATGTATCTGGGGAAATCCACTGCTCAAAATCCCGTTATATGTAATGTGTATATCATAAATATGAGTGAATATACAAAGCTTGTTCTCACTAGAACAATTCTGCACAAGTATGATCAACTCTCTCAACTCACAAGCTAGCTCTTGGCCAACGCTTAGCCAATTTTGCATCTCTCCAAACCACTAATCTCTTTCATGAATAGTCGGTATTTAAAGGGAATTCATGCTTCCAAAACCGCACAATCCAAACATAGGATCAATATCTAATGCATGCATGATATTTACACTCCAGTAAATAATACCACTGATAGTACACTGTCACTGCACTCTAGTCTCAACTGGGTCTTTCTCTAAATTGACATGCATGAGTTTCTCATGAGGGAATCTTTAGTTAACTGGAGTAGCACTAGTGGATGCATTAGTGCACCAACTAACTATCAGACCTCTAATAGTTCCAAAAACAATTTAGAACTAATTTAACTGAACTTAACTCAGTAAACTAAGTGATCTAATTTCCAACTCAACTTAAACTCATACTGGAACCCTAAAACTCAAGAAGAACATATACATGACTTTAGAAAGACTTCCAACTAGAAATTCCTAAGCTAATTAAGTTAATTAAACTTAATTAACTATTTACAAGTTGCTATGAGAATAGAATTTGATTTTAATTCTCAGTTTAATTCAAGGACAAATTAAACTGGAATTTCTTGTTGCTATTTCTCAACACTCCCTCTCAACAAGAAAGGGATTGTCAGCTGCCTCGATCCTGTCTCTGTGAAACTCGAATTTATATCTTGACAATGCTTTTTTCAAAATGTCAGCATCTTGCTCCTCCATGGGAATGTACTCTAACAACATAAACCACCTCAATACACAATCTCTGAGATGATGATATCGGATATCAATATGCTTGAACCGATCATGAAAAACTGGATTTTTAGAGAGTTTGATACAACTCTAATTATTGTAGTAAATCACAGTTGGATCCATCTGCTGACCAAACAAACCAACAAGGATCTTCCTCATATAGATGGCCTCACATGCTGCCTAACTCGCAACCATGTACTCTGCCTCTGCCGAACTGAGTGCAACCAATCTCTGTTTCCTGATGTACCAAGAAATTGTCGTTGAGCCAATACTGAAGATCCCTCTTGATGTGCTCTTCTTGTCGGATGGACTCCCTGCCAAATATGCATTGGTAAAACCTTGAAGCTTTATTGCCTCTGTTTGTCTATACCATAATCCATACTAAGAAGTGCCCCTGAGGTATCTCAACACATGCGTCGCTGCCTTCCAATGCAGCTTGGTAGGCCTAACCATCGCTTGACTAAGCTGGTTAACTGCATCACACATATCCAGTCATGTGTTCACCAAGTACATGAGTGAACCCACAAGCTACTTGTAAACAATAGCTTCCACTACTTCTCCTGAAGTTGCATCCTCCTTCCTCCATTTACCTACTATAGGAGCTTCCATGGGTTTGCTTCTCTCCATGTAGAATCTCCTCAGTATCTCAGTGGCATACTTGCCCTGAGACACAAAAAACTCCCCATATCCCTATCACACCTTCATGCCAAGGAAGTAATGCATGAGCCCCATGTACTTCATCTCAAATTCTCTTGCAAGGTCCTCCTTACAAGACTTGATCAATTGATCATCACCTGTCAGTATGAGATCATCAACATAAAGTACAATGATCAACAACTTACCTTCCACCACTATGTGGTACAAGTTCACATCCACTTCACTCTTTTTGAAGCCCAACCCGATGAAGTAGCTATCTATCCTAGTGTACCAAGTACGAGGTGCTTGCTTCAGCCCATACAATGATCTCTTTGGCTGTCACACATGCGAATCACGGTCAAAGGTTTCAAAACCTTTAGGCTGCTCTATATACACTTCTTCCTCAATCATGCCATTAAGGAAGGTTGTCTTCACATCCATCTAATGTGTCTTCCAACCCATCTGTGGTGATAGTGCCAATATAGATCTGATTGACGAGTACCTTGCAACAAGAGCAAAGGTCTAATCATAGTCAATCCCCTCTACTTGTGAAAAGCCATAGGAAATAAATCTAGCCTTATGCTTCTCCACACTACCATTTTCCACTTTCTTTACCTTGTAAACCCAACGATAGCCCACCACTGACTTGTCTTCCATTTTCGTGACCACATCCAAAACACTGTTACGAAGTATGGAGTCATACTCGTTCACCATGGCATCAAGCCATACCGACTTCTACACTTCATCTTTAAAGGAATATGGCTCTGCCACAACACATTCACCCAAAAGAGCCATGTATCCAATGTATCTCTCAAGTGACCGCCTCTACCTGTGATGAGAAGTGGGTGCTCCCACATTCTCCCATGCATCATCCAACAATCTATCAGCCTCTCTGGTGTGATTTCTTCCCTCTCTGGAAGACTCTTCCTGAGTGGATGTCTCCAATCCTGGATCCTATGCATGTGGCTACTCCATATCAATCTGAGGCTCCTCAACCTTAGAAGCTAAAAGCTCCTCATCCGCATGTAGTTGAAGCTCCCTATCAAGGGAAACTCACATTGCCTTCTCCTCATCGAATCTAACATCCCTGTGAACCACTGTCATCTTGCTGGTCGGTAAGTACACCAGATAGATGTGAGGTGTATCAGTGCACCCCACAAATATCCCCAACTTTGTTGTCAACTCAAGATTCTTCCGTGCATCTTTGGTCACATGGAAATATACCGATGACCCAAAAATCTTGAAGTGACCAACATTTGACCTCTTACCACAATAAGCCTCATCTGGTGTCTTCATCTCAAGTATTTTATGCGGGCTACAGTTCTGAACATAAACCACTATGTTGCATGCCTCAGCCCACAAGTGTAGTGGTAGGCCCTAATCATACAACATCGCCCTCACTGCCCCTACTATGCTTCTATTCTTCCTCTCAGCTACCTCATTCTGCTGAGGGTTATGGGGTGCTGTCAACTCCCGTTTAATCCCTTCCTCCGCACAAAATTTCTTAAACTCGTTTGAGACATATTCACCACCATTATCACTCCGTAGAGATTTAACCTTCTTTCCTGACTTTTTCTCCACCAATACTTTAAACTTACAAAACTTTGTGAGAGTTTGACCCTTTTTCTACATGAAAAATATCCAACATTTATGAGAATAGTCATCAACAAATATAACATAATACTTATGTTTGGCCATGAATGCTGCTGAGAATGGTCCACACACATCTGAATGGATTCGCTCTAAAATAGCCTCTACTCGACTACATCTGACGTTAACAGAAGACTTGGTGTATTTTCCCAAAGTACACCCCTTGCATGTATCAACTTGCTCAAGTGTACCTTTGGGAAGACTGGTAGAGATCTGTTGCAATATCTTCAAAGAACCATGATGCAAGTGAACCAATCATCTGTACCACAACTCACCAACTTCTTGGCTTTGCACCCTTTCTTCTTTTGTGTTCAAAGAAACATGCTCCTCTACCTCCAAATTATAGAGATTCTTCACCCGATTCCATATCTTCTTTACTTGACTCATGATTATGTGTTGAAGGAATGCCTTTCTTTAGCCTGGGCACTTACATAACATTCTTCATGGTGAGTAGAGCCCCATGCTCCCTATGAAAAGTAATCGTGCCCAATCCAGTGACACTCTACTTCCTATCATCATCCATCTCGATATGCATCTGGAGATCTTTCTCCTCCAGGTCATTGAATAACTCTGTCGTCAGTCATGTGGATTGAAGTTCCACTGTCTAAGTACCATGCCATTCCCATCCATTGATGACAACATGCATGCAATGAGGGAAAATTCCAATTCAAATTGAGAGGCCAAAGCCTCACCCGCTGCTCCTCCTAAGGACTTCTTCTTGGACATCTTGAGTGGAAAATTTGTGGAAAAATGGCCCAGCTCATGACAATGAAAGCACTTAACTTTCATCATGTCTTTCTTCTTATCTCCATGATAAGAATCTGATTTGGAATGGGAAGCTTTCCCTTTCCCCTTCTTTGCCTTAATCGCTAAGGCACAATTCTCTTCATCATTAGTCTTTGATTAAGAGCCATCCCTGATGTTTCTCCTGATCTCCTCCTGCATCAAATCTGACCACAATCGTTCCCAATCCAAAAAATTCTCCCAACCATTGACAAAGTCTTGATAACTATGCCAACCCTTTAGGAGTCCTAGAAGAGCAAGACTCACCATATCATCCTAGGAAACCATTATTCCAACACTTCAAAGTTCATCACGACATTGAGTGAACTTGGTCAATTATTTTGGAATAGTCTCGCCTTTCTCCATTTTGATTTTTCAAAGTTTGTCCTTTAGTGCCAATTTCCTTTGGTCACTACTGTTATGATACAAGTCCGTCAATGTTTTCCACATAGCATATAAAGTTTCCTTGCCATGGAGACTCAATACAATGTGGTCTCCAACTCCCTCAAGGATTATCCGCCTTGCCTTTGCCACACACTTCTTCCATTCAACCAAATTATGTGCATCCGATGCTTATGGCTTAGGAATTTGTTGATCAACAAATTCCTTCAAGGCATTATCCTATAGCATAGCCTCCATTTTGTTCCTCTAGGCTATAAAATTCGAGCTACCTTCTAAGGAATACTTGAGCTGCAAACGTAGAATGCCATCTGTCGATCCTGAAGTATGTATTGCAAATTTGAATTTTACCTGTAACCCAAAACTCAAAACTTCGAAATATCTTCTAGTATACTATTTTTAGGTCCGATACCATGTAGAAAATCCCGTAGATTCACAAGCTCATTCAATGTACTAAAGCACAAGACAAGAAGCTACTTCTACTTTCAACCATCAGAAGCCAATAGATTGATGAAAACAATATGAACAAGAAGAAGATAAATCATTGGAACATAACAAAAGATTTATCTAGGGAAATCCACTTCTCAAAACCCCACTATCTATATTGTGTATATCATAAATATGAGTGAAGATACAAAGGTTGTTATGACTAGAAAAATTCTGCACAAGTATGATCAACTATCTCAGCTCACAAGCTAGCTCTTAGCCAAAACTTAGCCAATTTTGAAGCTCTCCAAGCCCCTAATCTCTTGCATAATTCCTAGGATGAATAGCCCATATTTAAAGGGAATTCATGCTTCCAAAATTGCATAATCCAGACATAGGATCAATCTT
>Ga0115851_101731_pt1 | contig 11621 bp, 6 predicted proteins | sample InSIn2gowninarea_FD_83865 | JGI IMG/M metagenome (GOLD analysis project Ga0115851, IMG submission 83865)
TTATCCTCTGAAGAGCAACAAAAGTGGGTCACAAAGATGTTGGGTTATGACTTTGAAATCATCTACAAAAAAGGGAAGCAAAATGTGGTGGCAGATGCACTCTCAAGAAAGGATGAGGATGTGGAAGCATTGTTGTGCGCCATTTCTATTATCCAACTAGATTGGATAAACGAAGCAAGGGAGGAATGGAAGAATGACGAAGAAGTGTGGGCATTTATTCGAAAGTTACAACAAGATTCCAGTACATCTGATACATTTAGCTGGAAAAATGATTTGTTATGGTACAAAGATCGCTTATACCTCTGAAAGAATTCCCAGCTAAAACAAAAGATTCTTATGGAATTTCACACTTCTCCCTTAGGAGGGCACTCAGGAGTTTTAAAAACTTACCACAGGGTTAAGAAGGAATTTTCTTGGGATGGCCTTAAATCAGATATTCAAAAGTTTGTGGTGGATTGTTTGGTTTTCCAACAAAATAAAGTTGAAACAATTAAGAGACTGGGTCTATTACAACCTTTATCCATTCCAAGCCAACGTTGGGAGGAGGTTTCAATGGATTTTATCACAGGTTTACCCAAGTCTGAGGGAAAGAGTATCATTATGGTGGTAGTTGACAGACTTACCAAGTATGCACACTTTTGTGCATTATCACGTCCATTTAAAGCCAGTACAGTTTCTACTGCATTTATGGAAACAATTCAAAAGCTACATGGAAACCCAAAGACTATTGTAAGTGACAGAGATCACATTTTCACTGGAAATTTTTGGACAAAATTATTTTCTTGTCTTGGTACTCAGTTAGTTCATAGCTCATCTTATCATCCTCAATATGATGGGCAAACTGAGATAGTAAATAAATTTTTGGAAGGATATCTTCGTTGCTTTGTATCTGATAAATAGAAACAATGGGTCAAATGGTTGCCTCTAGCTGAATAGTGGTATAACACTTCCTTCCATACAGCAACAAAAATGACCCCATTTATGGCACTTTATGGGTATTAGCCACCATCCATCACATCATATTTAAGAGAAAATTCTAAGGTTCAAGTAGTGGAACATCACATCGAACATCAACAACAAGTCCTCCAACTCTTAAAGGATAACCTCGTGTTGGCACAGAATAGAATGAAACAACAGGCAGATCAACATCGCAACGAAAGAAGTTTTGATGTAGGTGATTGGGTATTCCTACAGCTACAACCATATAAGCAAATGTCCCTCAAGCAAGCTAAGAAGGATAATAAATTATCACCAAAATATTATGGTCCGTACAAGGTGTTGCAAAAGATTGGTACTATGGCATACAAATTGGAGCTTCCTGCAGCTTCTCGATTGCACCCAGTTTTCCATGTTTCATGTTTAAAGAAGGTTATAGGCGACAAGCTCCCAGTCCAAATAATATTGCCAGAACTTGACGAGGAAGGAAAAATTATATTGGAACCAGAAGCAGTCACAGAAACAAGAACTCAACAGCTACGAAATCGATCAATTTCAAAGTATCTTATCAAGTGGAAGAACTTATCCGCTGAAGATTCCACATGAGAGGATGGGAATCTTATACAGAAGCATCCAGCACTACTCAAGCGTTGAGGACAACACTTTTTTGAAGGAGAGGGGCATGTTGGGTCCCTACAATACTAGTGATTACCCCATTACTATTATAGTTGTACCCCTTATTAATATTGTTGTGCCCCTATTGTCCCCATATTGTTATTGTTATGCCCCATAGAATCCCTCTATTGTTATTTTTGTGGCTTTATATTATTATTGTTAGGTCGGCTAGGTTATATTGGACTCCTTAGACTCCCATATATAGAAAGGTGATTTTGTCATTGGAATCATCGAAGAATTGTTCATTTATGTAATGTAAAGGAGGTTGCCCCCTCGAAGAGGCTGAATTCTAAGGCGTTGATCTATCTTTTCTATCTTTTCTTGTGCTGGTTTCATAACATTTAGCCTGTAGTTGAAGAATTTATTTGTGAACCTTCAAGGGTGTCGCATCGAAAAATTTGGTGATATATTCCCAAGCGAATAACCTCCTATTATGTGAAGAGGAGCATCCCGAGGAACCTCCTTTGCAACTCGATGTGCGAAGCCTTGGAGCCATGATGAGAATGTACCTGCAAAACAAATTAAATAGACTCTCCACACATAAGCTAGTGACCAAAAAAGACCAGTAAAGACATTGTTTGTATATGACACAAGAGGATTACAACAGGACGTTATAATGGACATTTGTGACCTTGAAAAAAAACCTGTTAGAACCAGATGGAAAAAGTCTTGAAGTACCAAACTCCGCACACCAAAACTGGACAAGGAAATGAAATCCCCACAGGATCCAAATTTTCAGGAGTTATCGAGGGAAACACAACGACAAGCTCAAAGGAGGGTCTAGACCCATAATTGTGTAAGAAAAGGACAAAAAAATTAACCCAAGGATGAAATAAGCCCCGAAAGTTGGGACATGAGATGGCCTAAGGAGCTGCAAACTAGTAGTAACTTAGAGCCTGCGGAACCTTTCTTTACAAAACCTCCCACTTTAGGTAGAGAGACTTTGTGAGACTAGTGTGAAACGCTGGTAGAAGTAATATCAACAAGAAAGACCCAATATAACCAATGTTGTAACATTTATACAACAAAACAACATTAACATGACTAAACAGACACCTCGAGGACCAACGGGGTTTACAATATTTCCTATCAACACACAAGCTTTCGACGATGTGACACAATACAGACCCTAATTTAGAGATGAAGCAAAAGTTATACCTCCCCTTTGTTGTGCACTAAACTGAAGACGTATGCCCTTATGCTCACACTGCTTGACATTGTCTCCGTGAAGGGACTGTAGGGTAGATGGAGAGGACATGTTCCATAACAAACTACTTTGCCACCCTGAGGTCCCGACCATGCAGATATAAGGCACCTTAAACGTGAGGGAGATAACATACTAGTCCCTTGCTGTCCAAATGTAGATGTTGCAACCGCAAATACTTGGTTGGATCTTTTGATCCGTAATTTGCTCATTAATGAGCATACCTTCGATGTTAGACTAAGAGGTAGTGATATCCAATCCACTAGGAGTCGGGCATGTCATCTCCAAGTCGGCAGAGCGTAGGGAGTGTACCAACATTATCCCACATGCATTGGTTGATGCACCGCATTATGGACATTTATGATGCATCGAATTACTAAGGTTCATACCTTCAAATGACTAATGCTCTTGCCACGCATACGATTGATTATGCCAAGTGTTGTGCTCTTCTCCCTTCTCGAGGACTGCCACTTTGGTGGCCATCCAAATTTTGTGCATGTTCATGATTATCCTACCTACCATAGAGGTTTTCCATCAGTGTGAGTTGTCATCAAAAATAGACTTTTTCCAAGAAACACCCCCATCGAGGACCTTCAATGTATTTATCATATGTTATCTAACTTTTTAGCAAGACATCCTCAATAACTTAAAAGTGTAGAACAAGGCAATATATAACTTAAAAGTGTAGAAAAAGGCAATATATAATTTATTAACCTAAAAGAGCCAATATATAAGTTATTAAAATAATATAATTTATTTAGAAAATACTTAGAAAAAACAAACGTAAGATCAATATAATTTGATATAGGATTTGTTTTGCTTGATTTTTCTTTTAGCTTACAATATAATTTTTCCTTTAAATATTTTAATACTATAATATATGATTCATTCATTTGATAAGATATAACTTTATCCATGGGTTTGGAGTATGCCCTAACACTGCTTATGCTTGGTTAAGAGTTCGTCTTCCTCGAATGTAAGGAAATAGGTTAACGACCCAAGACCCAGAGGCATCTGGCAGGAGTGAAAGCCTGCCCCCTTACGGACCACCAGTTGGTTATTGCAAGTGGCGTGGTTTTCCTTGAATAACGGTGATGAGTCATCCTGCATTCGCAGTTAGCAGCGAGAGATGGTTGTCTTCACTACTGGTTTGACAACTAAATTATGATAAATTTTCCCACCTATAAAATATATATATATATATATATATTAAATTTTTAATATCACACTCAAATATTTTTAAGTAGCAATTTAATTATAACTTAATTTATAAATAAAATTTAAAAACACAAAATCATATTTAAAATAAGTAAAATAACGTATTTTTAAATATTTCTTTTAATATATATTATTAAAATAATTATATATAAACAATTAATTAAATCGATAAATTCTTAGGAAAAAAATAATATAATTACAAAATTTGAACATTAACAAATAAATCTTCCCATTATTTCTCTATAAAAAATAATTTATTTTTATTTTTATCCTAATCTATGGTACATCTAATACTTAAATAACTTTATGAAATAAATTTTAGTTCATCCTATTCTATTATAAAGATGGGCCATGTTTGTCCTAATTTAATATGTCCTTTTTATTTCAATTTCTAAAAAATAAAGAGTAATAGAAGTGTTATATGATTGCAACATCATTGTTCAGAACATGGCTTAGTACTAGTAGGTCTCGTTCATATCTTTAAAGGCAAACTCTTTTAGAATTTTACTTCACTAAGGCTAGGTTGACCAAAAAAAACAAGCATTCTAACTCATCGAAGGTTCACTAAGGTCCGAGACCTTATTCTTTGATATTTCAAAGACTTAAAAAAGTTCAACCCTTGTGACCTTTCTAAAGAGGCAGACCTTACCTCTCACCTGAAAGATAAAATTGATATGAAACATGAAGGTATATCTCTTCCACATCGTTGTAGAAAATTTTAACCTTGTTAGTGCTTATGAAGGCAAGCATGAAAATTTTAAATTAATATTAAATAGACATCATCACTTGTATTTATGATCACCTCATTCCATGACAAGGGAAGTACATCACTTGTATTTATGATCACCTCGTTCCATGACAAGGGAAGTGTGGAATATTGATGTTAAATGAGCTTAAAACCTAAATTAGATGTTAAAGTTAGATTAATGATTTACATCTAATATAATGTTGAGATTGAGTTAGAAACTCATGATAAGATAAGATAAGATAAGATAAGATAAGATAAGATCAGATGAGATGAGATGAGATGAGATGAGATGGTTTTTTATATTAGGATTTTTCACTATAAACTAATGTTTAGTGTTTATTTGTGTGGTTAGTTTTTCATTTGTTTTAAATTTTAGTTTGATATCAAGTCCCATGGCATATAATCTTATAATGTAGACTGGTTTGACTGGAATTATGTTGTGTTGGTGATTTAGGTGATCATTTGGGTTAGTTCAAGTAAAATTCAATAGATTTTAAATTTTGTGGTTTCAATAAAGGAATAAAATAAACAATTTTCATGTCATTCAAATAACTTATTTGATAAATATTTATTAAATAAAGTGTGGGCCATGTTTGTATTGTATATCACATTCAAGTTTCCTAATGCATATTTCAAGTTTTGATTTTGAGTTTTTGTTGAAAATTTGTGGTTTTGACAAGATTGACCACCAAAAAGTTGAGGATTCAAAGTACTCTTGTCTTACCACCACATGCCATTTGTGGGGGGAGGCTATTTGAACAACTAGCTACGAGTTGTTGAAAATTTATGTTATGATAAGATTGACCACCAAGTTGAGGATTGGAAACACTTTTTTCCTCCCACCACATGCCATTTGTTGGAGGCCATGGTCGAATAGCTAACTAGGCCAAAGAGTCAACCAAGTGTAAAAAGTCATTTGACTAAGAAGCTTAGGTGACAAGATAGTTGATTCAGTTGACTATTGGGTCAGTTCGATTGACTAAGATAGTTATTGTTTGTTTCTCCTCCTACCACATGCACTTTGTTGGAGGGCTTAGTAGAACAACTAATTAAGATTTGGTATTGACAATTTATGGTTATAACAATATTGACCATCAGTTGAGGATTGGAAGCACTTTTTTCCTCCCACCATATGCCATTTTTTGGAGGGCCTAGTTGAATAACTAACTAGGCCAAAGAGTCAACCAAGTGTAAAGAGTCATTTGAATATGAATCTCATATGACTAGTTAGTCGGGTCGATTGACTATTGGGTTGGTTTGACAAACCAGGGTAGTTATTTTAGTTGCAAATACCTTCTACTACTATAAATGTATAAATAGGCATGAAATATGTAGTGTAATAAGGCTATTATTAATCATATATGTACAAGGATACTTCTTGTTGGTTCCACCACTACTTTTCTTCTCTTCCTCCTCCTATGTATCCATGCGTGTACATTACTTATTGTATATTATGGTTGTGTGACTGCATTACTAGAAACTACTTACTATGTAATCCCTTAGATTACAATATTATTTATGTTGTCAGTAGTACATGATATGTGACTATTTAATAGTTGTATACATGCATAGATGATAAATGTTGAGGAGATCTATGTGTGGTGGTAAAGTAAATTGGAGAATTGCTTAAAGGAGGAACTAACTAACACTTGCATATGCATGGGCACAAATTTTCATGGAAACCCATGAAAAAATCCTAGACGTGATCCCTTTAGAGATAAGAAATTCATTGATAGGGTTGCACATGAATAACCAAACAAGAGGTGAAGAATTTCTTTAAAGCTAATCAATTATGTTCAAACTAACCTTTATGAATGGGTCAATAAAATTACTTTATTTTTTTGTGAAGAGTAATAAACCAAAGAACACACTTCATTAAACAACATATAGAGAAGAAGACCTCTATGAAAAAACCTATAAGAAAAGAAAATTGGTATCCATATCCTAAAAAATAATGGAAATTTATTATACAAGTTGTTAGCTTATTTGACGATATAAGAAAGAAAGAAAATGCATAGGAACATCAACAGAGAAAATACTAAGAAGGTATAAAGGATGCAGTCCTTGATGAATTCCTCAACCATTTAAAAGAAGAAGAATCAATCTTGGAACTACTGAATATCCATAAGGGATGTAAAGAAGAATGAAGAACATGTAACATTTTGAGCCAATTGACTCAAGAAGAAATATCCCACTATGATTACAATCGTCAAGTCGACTTGAAATTCAAGGGTTTTACGATTCCATGGGTTGTTCTTGACTTTAGATCTCAAGTAAACATTCTCTTAAAAGAAACCTAGATTAAGATTCACAAACTTAACTTAGTTAAGTCTACGAATTTTTTAAATTTGCTATACCAAAGGTTCGTCGAACCAATTAGTATATTAAAAAATGTAGAAATAATAATTATAGGGATACTAACTGTGGTTAATTTCAAATGTATTAACTTAGTTGAGGATATTCTAAGGCTTATTATATCCTTGGATCCCAGTGAAGGAAAATCCTAGTCAAAACCCTAGGATGAGGGAAGTGTTGTAAGTAAACTTTACTAAGCAATCCAAGGAAAAAAAGATGATGTTGAACTAAATGCTAGAGGAGAATTTTGCATAATTCATCCTTTTCTATGGGATAAAATTATAATAGAACTATATGAGTGGAAATGGATAATTATGGATCAAAAGCAATATTTTAATGTTGGATAGTTGAAGCCATACCAAGGAAAAGGTTTTGATCTCACTTTTCAATTAAATTAACACCCAAAGTATACAAGAAGAAAAGAAGACAATATTTAAGTCTAATACCCACATAATTGAAATCAAACACAATCCCTGCATTGAAATACAAAGAATGCAAGGTGGTTGCAGTCCATGTTGATGAGGTGTTAAAAATAATCAAAAAGCAGGGTTCACCACAAAGATTGATGTAGTAAGTTCATAGGTCAAGCTACATAATGGTGGGACACATATGCACCTTGAATATATATGTGGACCATAACCACAACATACATTGTTGAGTGATTTGGAGGGAAGAATATCACTGCCATAACCAATATAGTAAATCTTGAACCATGGTTTGACCTAGAAGCACATATTTAGGACTGTGAAATAGAATTGAGAAGGATTGGATATTGGGATGAGAAATTATAGCCACGTGTGTTCCCAAACACATTGATGAATTATTGTATAAATGGTAAAAAATTGAAGAGGCTATAGGTGATATGTGCACCTATAAAAAGTTAAAACAAAACTATAAAACATTTCTCTTTTGTTCCAGTAAAATTCAACCTATAAGAAGTAGTGCAGGAAATTAAAGACTTCACAGAAAGAAAAATCAACAAAAGTATGGAAGAAAAAATAAATTCAATGGCTGACATAGTGTTAACCTCAACCTATAATAGAAAATCATGCCAAGAATAGAACATTCAAATCAACCTACAAATTGAGATGGAAAAGTAATTTTTTATCGGTAAGAGTTTGACGTGGAAAAGAGATCATCCAGAAGTTATGAGACAAGTAAAATATGTAATAAAAGTGTCTAAATATGATCCAAAATGGATCATTATATAACTTGTCAACTATATTGGTACTTTCTATGTGGAAATATTGGAAAATTTTGCTTATAGGGCCCATTTTGGTGGTAAGTCCCAGTTTGGTGATTTGTGGTCTGAATCCTTTTGGAGTCAGTTTGAAGCATCAAATGGAAATTTTTGGGGGAAAAACTAATTGGCCATAGGTCATATCTCCTTGACATTATTCTACACACTGATATCTCTCTAATTGTTAGAAAATCACCTCAATTGGAGCTTGTATGTGGAAGTTATGTCTCCCACAATTTAACCTACCTTTTTAACCACCATGGTATCAAGTGGATGCCACATCAACCCCCATTACTCACACATGTGGGGCCACTAACATGTGGAATTTCAGGCTAGGGTTTCTGTTGTCGGCCCTCTCTGCGCGTTCTGAGCTGCGCTTGGGTTTCTGCTGCGTGGCTGCCCCTGCGGCGGCCAGCTTCAGGCCTGATCCTATGGAGACGCAGGGTCCTCCTAAGGATCCACCTTCTACTCCTGCCATTGACGCTTTCAACCAGATTCTTGCCGGTTTTCCTTAGAAGCAAAGAAGCGAAGCAACAAAATTCGTTAAGAAGCTCGACGAAATTCCTGAGATCTCTTTGCCTCCAAAGACCCCCATTCAAGTAGCTTTATCTCTGGCTGATCATGGTCTCATTGGCCAATTCACGGGACTTTGGAATTCTCTGAAAACTACTGAGCAATGGGTCAACAGGAACTGGGCTCCTCTAATCAAGCAAAGTGTTACCTCTTACTTTCTTGGGTGAGGGTACTTCCTCTTCGAATTCTCCTCCAAAGAAGACAAAGATCTGATCTTCCAAAATGGGCCGTATTTCATGGGCTTTCAGGGCCTCTATCTGAACAAATGGACTCTGGACTTTGATCCGGCTGTTGATGTTCCCAAGGCTATCCCGGTGTGGGTTCATCTTCCAAATCTGCCAGTTCAATGCTGAAACTGGGATTCCTTGAAACACATTGGCAACACTCTCAGGAAATTCATAGATTGGGCAAATAACAAGGATTAGTACGACTGTGCTAGGATCTGCGTAGAAGTAGATCTAGAGTTGGGTCTCCCAGAGGCAATCAAAATCAAAGTCGGTAGCTGGTCTCATGTGCAGATCTTGGATTATGAGCAACTGCCATTCAAATGTAGGAAATGCCATGTTCATGGACACTTTGCTAGAAACTATTCATCTAATGCAGAGCCAGAGAAAGGGAATGAAGAGGGTTGGAATCAAGTCAAGTGAGCAAAAATCAATCACAAAGGGCAAAAACTAGGAGGACCCTCTGGAAAAGGCTCTCTTCAGGCTAATGTTCAATGCCCCCCACCCAAAAAGGCGCAAGAAAACAAGTTTGATTTGCTAAGCTAGTAGACAGAAGCTACTCAGGAGATCGAGACCCAAAACCTAGTTTCTCCAAGCAAAGGTACTCCCTCAGCCTCCCTTAAAGGAACAAGTGCTGAAGATCCCAAAGGTATGACTTTAGAAGATGAGGAAGAAGAGCAGGAAACAGATGAGTTAGAGGAGGAAGGAGAAATAGGAGAGTCTCAAACCTTGGTAAGAAGATCTACAAGAGGCCGTAAAATTGACAGGGAAAAAAGAGAGCAAGAGACTTACAAAGACAAGCTACAGGGTAGCCAGGCAACTCTGGAAAAACTGCTAGCCTCAAAGCCTAGGATGTTGAAAAATCAGCCCCAAGGCTCCAAGGAAGCCCACCAGAAACATAAATAATGAAGGTCATCTCCTGGAATTGTAGAGGTATGGGGAGTAAAGTTAAGGAAGAAGCCATGAGAAGCTTAATAAGAACAGAAACTCCAGACATACTTCTTGTCCAGGAGACTAAGCCGGAAGACATAGTCTTCCTGTAAGCAAGCAAGAAACTTTGGTTTAAAAGTGAAGCAAGAGCAATCTCTGCCTGGGGTGCCTCGGGAGGGATTGGTACTCTATGGAATGCCAACAAATTTGCAGTCACCTTTGAGGTTAGTAATACTCACTGGTTGCTGTTGAGAATGCAGAATCTGGATACTAAGGAAATCTTTTTCCTTTTCAATGTATACTCTCCAGTCAATGTTGGGGAAAAAAGGATTGTTGGTATTCTTTAAGGCACCAAGTAGACTTGATAAACCTGGAAAATATAATTATTGCTGGAGATCTCAATCTCACTCCTCACTCGTCTGAAAAAAGGGGAGGCAGCGCAGTCCAAGATCCGGCAAGGGAATGGGCGGAGGTTCTTATGCAGGACTAGGACTTGGTGGATATCAAACCTTCTTCCGGTAAGTACTCTTGGTCTAACAAAAGAGTGGGCCCTAGTCATATTGCTGCTAGATTAGATATATTTTTCATTCAAAACTCCCATCTATTACTAGGTTTAGAACCCAGAATGCACATTCTTGCTAGCAGCATCTCGAACCATAAGCCCTTAAAGCTAGAGCTTCTAGCCCATCTTGATTTGGGTCCTATTCCCTTTAGATTTAGTCCCCTCTGGATCAAGGAGCTAGACTTCATGCAAACAGTCAAGGATTGTTGGAGTCAACCTATCAAAGGATCTCCTTTATTTATTTGGGAGGAAAAGCTTAGAAGGGTAAAAGGAGTTCTAAAATGATGGGTCAAAACCCTATCCAACCCTGATACAGAAAGGAAATCCATTAAAGCCTCTCTTGCCTCTCATCAATCTCATATGGAGAACGCTATAGTCACAGAGGAGCTATTAGATCAAGAGGCTCATCTGCAACAGTGCCTTCATAAGGCCTGCTTAGTTGAAGAAGAAAACTGGAGATTAAAATCTCGAAATCTCTGGCTCAAAGCAGGGGACAAGAACACTGCTTTTTTCCACAAACAAGCCCAGGCCAGGAAATGCTTCAACACTATTTCTGAGATCAAGGAGGATAACAACACTCACAAGGATTTTGAAGACATTAAGAAAGCAGCCTTTTCTCACTTTCAAAACTTGTATAGTGAAGATAAGGATCCGCACCAATACTCAGATCTGTTAGACATTATTCCTTCTGCAATTTCTCCTCGTATGAACGAGATCCTTGAGGCCAAAGTCACTAAAGATGAAGTTAAAAAGGCCCTTTTTGATATGGCTCCGAGATGCATGCCCAGATCCATTTATTGAAGTTTTCTCCAAAACCAAACTTGCTCATGACTTTTAAAAGAAAACTATGATTTACTCGATCAAAGGCATTTGCTAAATCGAGTTTAATCACCATACCTTGTTCTTTTCAAAGAAGACTTGAATGAATTGTCTCTTGAACAAGGGTGAAGTTGTCC
>Ga0115851_101732_pt1 | contig 11614 bp, 12 predicted proteins | sample InSIn2gowninarea_FD_83865 | JGI IMG/M metagenome (GOLD analysis project Ga0115851, IMG submission 83865)
TGTTGACGCTCTTGGACGATTGGCTGGAGGCGTTGGTGGCGGTCGTCTCCCAGGTGCGCGCCGTGCTCTGGCTCTGTCGGCCGGGGGCATCGTCGGGGTTTAGATCGGTGCTTTGGTGCTTGATGCCGTTTTGCTGTCTGGACTGGTCGCCTCCACCGGCGGTTGTTGCATCTTCGATGCCCAGATCCGAGCTGGAATCGGAGTTGTCGTCGGAGACGTTGTCGTGGTCTTCGTCGGACGAGGGGTGGAAGGGGTCGTGAAGGGGTTGCTCGACGCCCGGCTCTCTGCGCTTGCGACCTTTGGTGTCCATGTACGCCTTGGGGTCTTCGCCGAAGGCGCCAGACCAGTCCCTTCCGTCCTTTGCGAGCCACTTCTTCTTCTCCTCTTCGTCGGCATTCTTGAGGATGTCGCGACCGGCCGTGAGAGACTCTTCGTGGAGCTGCTGGATGCGCTCGGGGAGCTCCTTCTCGACCTTGCGGTTGCGGACACCCTCTGTAAGACATGCCTCCCAAGTTTCGTAAGTCTCCCGCGTGTCGTTGTCGACAATGAAGGCTTGGTGCGACTCGTCCGTGCCGGCCTTGAAGCGGGCGCGGAATTGCAGACGTCCAACTTCCTTGAGATCCTCAAGACCAGGCTCCTTTTCGCAGTTGTCTTCGGTGATATAATTTTGCGTGAGACGTGCAGGGTTCTGTGTTGTCCAGATAGGGATGTTGATGTCGGTATCCTCGTTGTCGATGAAGTGCTGAAGCCAGATCACGGCGTAGGCATCCGCCTTGCGCTTACCAGAAATGTGGAATTCGAAGACGATCGGTGACCTGTAGCGGTGCTTGACAGGCAGACGAACGTTGTCAGTACCGTCATTCTTTCGCAGATCGAAGTAGTAGCCGTCACCCTCGGGTAGTTTATGTGCGTGAGCTCGACTGATCTTACCGGTACTACCGCCTGTCCGCAGCTTGAGCTTAGGAGAATGGTTGTAGCCGATTGCTAGAATATTGTGCGACCTGAACTCGAACGTGCCAACGTCCCATCCCAGCATTTGAGGAGGCAGACGTGTCTCAATGCTGCGGAATAGAAGTGAGATGCGGATGCGACCGAACCCGATACCACCGTCAAGAGGGTACCATCGAGTGGCCTGTGAAGAGGTCTCGAGAATGTCGGAAAGCTTCAGGGGAACAACACCGAGAATTGGGTCATGCTCTCGGTTGCGAGAGTCGCGGACAGTAACAGTGACGATAGCAGAGCGCCAGTCACGGATGAAGCGCTCGGTTCCAGCATTGAAGATAGGTTGAGACGAAACGGCCTTGGCGCGTGTGCGGTAAACCAGTTGGTCGTTGTAGAGGATGGTGCAGTAAGATGTAGGGAGATCGCCTCCAGTTTCCTCGGTAGCCTCGCCGTAAGGCTTCGCTGGCTCGTACTCTCGACCATTCCTGCTGCCTGAGGTACCCTTCACATTCTCTAGCTCGAGGTTGACAATCTGGTGAATGATTATGCTGCAGATACCGCTAGGCCATAGGGGGTCTGGAGGAGTGTGCATGACTGCATCATCTTCATCAGAGTTAATGACACCCTTCTCGTCCTGCAGCTTAGGGTCGTTCTTGAGTTGGTCGGGCAGGTTCTTGTTCTTGCCATCGGTTCGGAGCTCTGGTCTGAACTTGGGTTTGCCAAAGTAACCAACCTCCCAATGCAGCTCACCAGGCATCTCACTATCAGCGTCCATGCCGGCGAGCTTTGAAACTTGAGGGTACATCTTGCCGGGGTGCTGAATCATCTTCTGCATGGAAAGCTCGACCTTGCCAACGATATCGTCCGCAGTATGCCTATCAGAATCCCAGAGCTCTACACTGAGGTTTTCGTTGGCCTTGATCAACTCGGGACTAACAAGAAGAGCGGCTGTTTCCTCCCAGATTGGTTGGAGATCATCGGTGATGACACGGGTGCAGTACATCGGTTTGCCGTACTTGGAGAAAGCAAGCGTGATGTAGGGGTCGCTACCTCCGTGCTTCGAGCCACGTCGATCCTGCTTGCTCAGACCCTTCGCGCGGTGGATGCGAATCCACAGAACACCGAGAGCTTCGGTGTTCTTCTGGATAGAGTCTCCCTGGAGAATCGCCCTCATATCGATAGACATGGATTTTGGCGCAACGTACATGCTCGCTGCCGCCTTGATAGCGTAGTTGACGAAATTGCTGATCAAAGGTAGGTTGAGAATGTTCGGTGCCTTCTCGGACATGGGAATGCAACCAGCGGTAACCTGAGGAGTACCCATCAGAGTAAAAGTCAGGTTCTTGAGGAAAGGTGCTTCGGGTGTCATGTTCATTCGCAAGCGAACAGTACCCACCAACGACTGGAGCTCGACAAAGATTGGCAGCGGGACGCCAAAGAGACCCTTAATCCCAAGATAGAAGACCAGATTCATGTGCATGTTACGTGCCTTATCTGATGTACGCTTGCCGGTTGGTTGGGCGTGGTAGGCGAAGGAAACTTCCAGGTTGTAGTAGTCACCACCCTCCTCGTCCGCCGCGGCTTCTTGGGGATCCTTGGTCCTCTTGTTCTCTTCATGAATAGCCTGCTTCATCTCGCCCATCTGGTTGTCGGGCAGTGCACGCATGCTGAGAATGCGGAGGGGGTTGCTTCCCTGGTTGATCTCGGCGACTCGCACGTTTTCGATAATGCCCGGAACCGAAGCTTGCATGACGTCCTCAAGGGTATCAGCAACTCCCTGAAACATGTCGGGGTTGATTAGTCCCCACATGATGCCGAGGAAGGTGTTCATCCACTCGACCGATTCGGGAAGCAGGTTGAGTGTGGCCTACACAAGGCATCAGTAATCAGCTTTGGTCTAGATAATTAGCACTCACTAGTTGTCCGCGAGTCTGCTCGCTGGACCATTCAACCTCTCTTCCGCTGCGCACAACCTCCTTCATCCAGAGCCAGACTCCAGATGAGAGACACATGGCTAGAGGAACCAAGCCTTTGAGGGCGCCGCCGAACATCTTGCCGACGACTACTGTGACTACAGCAATGCCGATGCACAGAATGCCAGCGCGCTTCTCCAGCTCAGCGAACATGGGCTCATAGCTCACAGAAGGTGTGGGGTGGAAGAGAACGTTGGTCTTTTCGCCGTGAATGGGAACGTCGGAGGTGGTTCCTTCGGCGACAGGGTCTGGTGGCGCCGTTACGTCCTGGGCCTCTTTGTAGTCTGCGAGCGACTGGGAAGGGTCTGTCTTGATGGGCTACCTGCAGTCAGTATGGTGATGTTGCAGGGCAAGTACCGTATTGGCGGACCACCTACCGTAGGCTTGTTCAGGTTGGCATTGGGCACGATCAAGTGAGGGTTCTCCACCTCGTCGACCATTTCCTTGCCAACATCGGAGATGACGACCTCTCGGCCGGTCGTGGGGTCTGTGACGGTCTTCTCGGTGCCTTCGACGGTCCTCTTCTGCAACTTGTGGTCCTCGACGCCATCCTGGGCAGGCGTTTTCGGTGTGTTTGCTGCCGACGTCTTCTTGCCCGCCCTGGGCGGCGTGCTGGGTGCAGCTCCATTCTGTGTCTTCGCCGCCTTGGCTCGCTCGTCAATCTCCTTGTCTCTATGCTTCTTGTCGCGATCAAGGTTCTCTACAAACTGCTTTACCGTTGGGATGGGATTGTGCCCAGAGTAGTGGCCGCCGGGAGCTTGTTGTTGCGCCATTATTCAGCCTGGGAAGAGGAACGGCCTGCAACGGGTCCCTTCAGCTTAATTGAGGCTGCGCTGCGTGAGAGGAGAAGCCAACTTCACGCGTTGGATGTGAGTGCAGGTGGGGAAATTTGTCAGGCTGGGCGGCGTAACATCAAAGCAAGGAAGCGCAACCCTGAAGCTGATCAACCTTGGACCGCGGGGGACAAACGCGTGGTGGTGACATCATATCGGCCTACCGTCTCGCTACCGAATACTGAGAACAAGCAAACCCACTCCCTTTCCGGGCGGAACTGCGCCAAAATTCTTGTACACGCGCAAGACAAGGAATTGATGCGAGCCTGTGCATCCAACTGCGGCACACGCCCCTGTCGATTTGCGATTGCTGAATATGATCGCTGTCATGACGTATTGTAGATCCCGTTGCTGCGGGGCGATCCCTGGGCGTGCCCGCAAGTGGCTGACACCTCAGGCTTAACCACCGCCAAACCGCACTATCTTAAGATATTCATACCTTACCCGTACCCGTACTTAGCTGTGGCTGACACCTACTACGGATATGTCGGGCTGGTTCACTCTCTTCACCAACTGCCGGTACGTCCTTGACGGCCAGCTTGTTGACGATCATCTTGTCATCTCTGACGAGACTGGTCTGATACTGAAGAGGGAGGGGTACATTGGAGGGGAAGCCGTTGATCTGGAAGACAGCATCATTGCTCCTGGACTGCTGGAGTTGCACACCAACGGCGCCAATGGTTTTCACTTTACGCACTTTGAGGACGAGAAAAGCTACGGCGCAAAGATAGACAACATCGCACGCTACTATGCAACACAGGGTGTTACCGGCTTTTGGGCGACACTACCCACGGTCAAGGGAGAGGAGTTCCAAAGGGTATGTCACCGCCCTGGCCTGTGTAAGCTCTCTGTCGCTGCCCAGATCTGTGGGAGATAGACTGCTTCGCAACCACCATACCCAGGTCACATAATGTGAGGGTTGACTGTGACAGATCCTCCCTTCTCTGAGCCCTCGCGACATAGCCAGCTCTGCTTCGCTCCTTGGTGCGCACGTTGAAGGACCGTACTTGCACCCTACAAAGAAAGGCGCGCATAACTCATCACTTTTCCAAGCATGCAGTACTCCGGTAGCCTCAGTCTACGGTTCTTCGAACCTCTCGTCCTCGGTAAAGCTGGCTACTATCGCCCCTGAGCTGCCGGACTCTGCCGGTCTTATCCAAACTCTGACATCCCAAGGCATTCGTGTATCGATGGGCCACTCGACCGCCACACTTGATGAGGGCCTTGCTGGTTTGACTGCGGGCGCAACGTGTCTGACCCACACTCTCAATGCCATGTCGCCGTTTGGCTCGCGAGACCCTGGACTCGCAGGACTCATTACTCTCCCCTCAACGCACAGCCCCAGGCCACCATACTACACTGTCATTGCTGACGGTCAGCACTTGCATGCAAACACGGTCTCTTTGCTGTATCGGAATAACCCCAAACGCGCCATTACCATAACTGACAGTATTGAGCTCGCTTCCCTGCCCGATGGTGATCACCCTGGACACGCGCAGATTCCCCATGAGCAGACAAAGAGAGGAAATAGAGCGACGATTGCTGGGACTGACACATTGATCGGAGGGTGTATCCCGCTGCAGCAGAGTGTCAGGAATTTGATGGAGTGGAGTGGGTGCGGTATCGCAGAAGCGGTAAGCACAGTAACAGAAAATGTTGCAGAATTCATGGGCATCGATGGGCAAGGTGGTAGGGGAGTGTTGAAGGAGGGTCGGAGGGCGGATTTGACGGTGCTGAGTGAGAGTGGGGAGATCCTTCAGACTTGGATAGCAGGCCACAAGGTTTGGGATAAGGAAGAGGACGTGACTCTGGCCGACGACGATAAGGAAAGGAGGGGTTAAGAGACCGACAAGACGTTCTTAGAGAACATTCATAGACAAGGAGATGTGTGTGCAGAATCGAACAATCTGGCTGTGGCGACTTAGTGTTGGATATCCTTAACACGCCAGGCCATTGATAGCCGTGGACCAATTGACTTACGAAGCCACGGAGACGAAGAAGACTGCCAGTGCAACATGTTGTTAATCTAATGCCCTCGCCCATACAAGCAAGCAGTAATGTGAGAATATAAGATACCACGTTGATGATATTGGAAGAATTGGCTGGTAGGAAGTCACAAAGCCAGGGTCTCAGTCTCAGCCCTACGAACATTTTGTTCATCCCACTTCCGCCCCGCTACGCGCCAGAATACGCCGCCACCACCACCACAATGGAAGAAGACCGCTTAGCCACAAACCTTGGGCCTGATTGCGACGAGGGAATTGTAGAGGAGCCGGCGCCCGTGCCCAAGCAGCCCAAAAGGAGATTCGTAGGGAGGAAGACAGCAGAGAAGAGCTCCGAGCAGCCGGCAGACCCAAATGCGAACATAGAGGACTCGAGCGCCATCCAAGGTGTGAGGTGCCTGTCAGCTGTGCCAAAATGACCGTATGGCTAATCTCTTTGTAGTTGCCCAGCCTCGCCGCACTGCCCGTGCTCTGAATGCCATTCCCGAGTCTATCCTAAGCGACAAAGATATCAACGACGCGATCGCCCTACTCCCGCCGAACTACAGCTTCGAGATTCACAAATGCATACACCGCATACGTACATCGGGCGCCAAGTCGGTAGCACTGCAGTTTCCTGAGGGTCTGCTGCTGTTTGCAACGACCATATCAGACATCCTCACCCAGTTCTGTCCTGGTATAACTACCCTGATCATGGGCGACGTGACGTACGGCGCGTGCTGTATAGACGACTTCACAGCAAGAGCGCTTGGCTGCGACCTCTTGATTCATTATGCTCACAGCTGTCTCATCCCAGTGGCTGTTACTAAGATTGCGACATTGTATGTCTTTGTCTCGATCAGCATCGATACTACGCACCTCATAAACACCATCACCGAGAACTTTCCTGTTGGTAAAAGCATCGCCCTAGTCGGAACTATCCAATTCAACGCAACAATACACGGTATTGTGCCTATTTTGCGAAGAGAAGGCTACAAACCCATTGTCCCACAAATCGCACCCTTGTCCAAGGGTGAGGTTCTGGGCTGCACATCGCCGTCGCTGGCCATCAAGCCTGGACAGCTGAACTCAAGAGGCAAGGAGGAGGAGGTGGCAGACATGATACTGTATCTTGGTGACGGACGATTCCATCTCGAGAGTGCCATGATCGCAAACCCTGCTCTGCCAGCATACCGCTACGACCCCTACTCGCGACGACTCACGCACGAGACTTACGAACACGACTCTCTCTATGACCTGCGACGAAGTGCTATCTTGACGGCGAAGAAGGCACGCACATGGGGCATCATTCTGGGCTCATTGGGGCGACAGGGCAACCCGCACACTCTCACACTGATTGAAAACGAACTCAAAAGGCAGGGAATCAACTGCGTCAACCTCCTGCTGTCAGAGATCTTCCCCGGTAAATTGGCCATGATGTCAGATGTAGAGGCCTGGGTACAAATAGCCTGCCCACGACTAAGCATCGACTGGGGCTATGCTTTCCCAAGGCCGCTGTTGAGTCCCTACGAGGCGCTGGTGACGCTTGGCGTGAGAGAAGCGCCATGGCTAGAAGAAGACCCTGCGCAGAAGAAGGTGGAGGCGCGAGAGAGGAAGAACCTCTACCCCATGGACTTCTACGGAAAAGACGGATTGGGTCGGACTACGGTGGACCACATTAAAGCCGCCGAGGTGAAGATCGAGGCTTGAGACTGTCGCACCTGCATTCCACGGCGTTTATATACCACCACAATTATGACAACCTATCTTTACTCCTCATGTCTCTTCGTGAGCATTTCACGCTTAGTCACAACAACTGTGCTTCCTTTGAGGCTTGCCAATTGCGACGGGTGTTCTTCACCAAACAAAGCAGCTCGACATGGTCTAAGACAGCAAGCAAGACACAAGGTAGGTAATAAAGGAGATTTATTATCAAACTATGACAATAGAGACAATAAAGACTGCATGTAACGAACAATACCTACTAAGCTATTCTACTCAAAGCCACTTCACTCCCGCTCCCACTTTCATTTCCGAACAAAGGGCATAAAACCCTGGCCACAAAGAAGAAGCCAGCCCCCAGAGACCTCTTCGCCAGAGTTCTTCTGAACGTTCGCAGGACGAATACGAAGACAAAAAGGACACTAGACTGCAGCAAGCCTACCGACACAATGAAGAACAACACTACTTCAGACAGTGCCATCACAGCTTCTTCCTTCTCCCTAGAGGAGAGCATCAAGGCCCTCTTTCACGATGAGTCGGATCTCGAAGGGGAACCCCGGGCTGAGCGTGTGGGATGTCCCCTCCAGCCCAAGCAAGAAGGCCGTCAAGCGCAAGCACGACGACATGGCCAAACAGCATGAGGACCCCGGCGAAGCAGCGCTGCCGTCCAGTTCCCATCTCCCTACACCGACCCCCACCACTTCTTCTCCCGCAGAACGCAAGGCAGTCGACACCGCGCCAACGAGCCCCGCTCCCTCACCCGCAGGCTCCGAACCACCACGCGGGGCACCCAGGATGTCCAACGCCCCGCCGCGCTACGAGCCGGTCGAGAAAAAGGCCAGGAAGGCAGACGACGCGGCCAAGGGCAAGGGCAAGGGCAAGGGCAAGGGCAAGGGCAAGGGCAAGACAGAGGGCAAGACAGAGCCAGAACCGAGGCCAGAGACCAAAACCGGCTCCAACCCCCCCCCGCCACCACCGCGACACCCAAAAAGCAGCCCAAGATAACCCGCCGCCGCGCCCCCGAAGGCTCCAGCCGCGCGGTCCTCCTTCCCTGCGAAGTGGTTTTGCGCTGCGTGCAAGAGCAGGAGTGGTGGTGGGGTGAGGGTGCCGGCGCCGTGGGATGGGTGGGTGAAGAGGAATGGGAAGGTGAGGAAGTGAAGGGGGGAGTGGAGGATTGGAGGAGTGGCGAGGAGGGGAGTGAGTGTGTTGGGTGTGTGAATGGAGCACAGAGCACTTCGAGTCTGACTGGCGAGTGCTAGACAATGAGGATTGTGTTTGAGATGGCTACACTGTGTGGTGGATGTCTTGCTGTCTTGCTTTTGCGTCACTGAATCCCTCAAGGTGTAGAGTGTCCGGTCGAAGCTGGTGAGGTGCAGTACCAGCAGGCGGGCATGCAGGAGTGACTCTGCTTGTATTAGCGTCATCGTTTCAAGGACGAACGGCGTTGTGTAAGGTTCAAGGCATTGCCTGCTATCTCGTCTTGAATTCATCATCTCATCCACTGCTCTGATAGTGTCTGGTGCACACGCGTGTTTCGTGAGGACGTGGTATTGCATTTGCCCTATGGCGGGCGCCGGAGCTTTTGCGTCCGACACTCTTGAGTGTAAAATTCATCCCATCCCATTCATATTGATTCCGCCCTATTCACGGAAGAGAGTAAAGGAACACCGAGTCGCCCCGAAAAATTCCGCTCAAACAACCCCGGTCATGCACGCAAGTTTTTCCCATCTTCAAGCCAACATGTCGCCGAGCGAGAGTTGCTTAGCGGGTCCTGGCCTGGACCTTGGGGGCGGCGCCCTTGGAGCCCTGCTTGGACTGGATCTTGGAGGCCTGGCCACGGGCACCGGCGGCGGCGCTCTTAGCCTTCTCGGCCTTCTTGGCCGACTCGGAGGCAGCCTTCTTCTCCTTGCCCTCCTTGATGGCGGCCTGGCGGGCGGCGGAGCGGGCCTCGGGGCGCTGGGCGCGGCGCTCCTTGATCACGTCGAGCGAGGCACCGACGATGGCACGCTGCTGCTTGACGGTGCGGCGGGTGCGCTTCTTGGCAACCTCCTGGAGGGGGGTCAGTGACCTGACATCATGTGTCGAAAAGCACGTCGCGAGAGGTTCTCTTGCGGCGGAGCGGACGTTTTCACGTCATGGCTCGGCGCGCAAGAGCGATCCTCCCTGACAGATAGCGTACCTCAGAGATACCCTTCTTGTGCTGCCTCCTGTAGAGGGTGGTCCACGAGATCTTGCGAGGGTTCTTGCGCTGCAGGAACAGAGACTCGGTCTTGCCGTTCTGGAAGCGGAAGATCTTGCTGTCACCACGGATGTAGAGCTTGCCCTGTGTCTGCTGTCAGCACTGTACTGCGTCTGTGCCTGCCGCTGCACGTCTGCGTCTGCAAGCAATCAATGGTGCGTGGCCCGGCTATCGCCCCATCCTCATGTGCCTTGTGTTCGTGCTGTGCGTGGGCGCGCTGCGCAATTGCAATTCCGACATGGGCTGGGGCGGACAGCTGGGGCGCGCGCGGCGGAACGCACCTTGCCAGGGTAGATCTTCTGGCCGGAGAAGGAGTCGTCGTAGGTACGCATGTTGGCGGTGTTGGCGGTTACCTGGGGTTAGTTGGGGTTCGGAGACGTCTCGATGTTCGACAATTTGCGCTGCGTCGCGGCTGCCGTGGGCGTTCGGACGCACTATTAGCCGAGTGCTGACTCAGCGAACCACCAGCATAGTGGCAACCCAGCCCCAGCCTCGCAGCATCAGCATCTGCATCTGCATCTGCATCAACAGCAGGGAACGTCACCATTCTTGAACAGGGAAATTCACGTGCTAAGCTTGCTTTGTGTATGGCACAACTACTCTTCCTTGTGTGAATTCCTGCGCCTCACTCGACCGTCTTACGACCCCGTCACAATACCAGCAGCCACCCAGTCCTCAGACTCGATGTATTCACGCAGTGTGGTTGTCGGCACGTGTATGCCCATCTGCGCAATGCTGTCAGCTCTGTTTGACCTGCTTTGCAACTACTCATGACTACTACGTACCTTCTCCAGATCCCACGTCTTCAGCGTGTTTGCCTGAACCGCATTGTATCCAAACTCAGAGCTGAACTGGTACATTTCGCCAATTTCTTTGCCTGCGCCACCTGGTATATGTTCATCCAGATCATCCACTGTCGCCTGCTTGTAGCTTGTCTTCATACCGGTCAGTTTGCCCCACGTCTTGATCCAGTCAGGCCAAGTCAGCCACTCGCTAGCTGCCATGACGGTCGAGTTTGGCGGCAGCTGGAGCAGTGTACGGGCCCACGGGCCGGTATCCTTGCGTGGATCGAGATGAGGGACAAGTATATCTGGGGACGTGGGGAACTGCATCTGAATTGAACCGTCAGGCAGCTCGTCACATTAGCACACGAATCTCTCGCAGACGACCTCATTATGGATTCAGGATGCCTACCTTTGCGAACCATCGTCCTGGCAACAATCTCCAGCTCGTGAAAAAGTACCCAGTGTGAAGATAGCTTGTCTTCTTTGCCAACGCTGGGTATCTCTCCTGGAGATATGCTGGGAACACGTCTGCTTTGCCATCGAAATGCCACAGCTCCCTGTACTTTCCATTACTGCTCTCCCTTGCGTTACACAGCGTGCTTGCTATAAGGCCTACATCGTCCAGACCATCTACCTCACGCGCAACAGCATCGACTATGTTCTTTCCTTGGTCGACTTCGAGTTCGTATGCAATCCGACCAATTGACTTTGTTTCCGCTGCTGCGCGAGCGTGGTTATCGGGATCGAAGAAGGGTTTCCAGAAATCCGTCACGCTGAATACAAGGTTTGCTCCGCTGAAAACCCCGTTGAGTGAGTCAGGATCGTGGAGGTTGCATTGCACCATCTCAATGCCCTTTGCCGAAAGTGCCTGTGACGCAGGTGATCGCGCATCCCTGGTGAGGCCACGAATGCGCCATTCTGCATCTTCAAGGAAGGCACGGGCTACTGAACCGCCTTGATTACCAGTGATGCCAACAATGACTATCAGCTTTGCCATCGCAGGATCTTCTCGACTTTGGTGAGTGTTTGTCGATGGTCAAATGCCTCGGTTTGGTGCATTGATCAAGGCCCGCCCCCCCCCCCCCCCCCCCCCCCCCCCCCCCCCCCCCCCCCACCCCCCACCGCCGCCCCCTCCCCT
>Ga0115851_101736_pt1 | contig 11600 bp, 15 predicted proteins | sample InSIn2gowninarea_FD_83865 | JGI IMG/M metagenome (GOLD analysis project Ga0115851, IMG submission 83865)
TCAGACTCCCTAAAAGAAAAGGCTCAAATGAGCATTTTGTCACTTCGGGCTCATTAAACATTCGAAGGAGACTAGAGTCACCTTTTTGTCCTTTTCTCGACTCTTAAAACATGAAAAGGTCAAGTTCGGTTCCCTTGTCTTAAAATTTATTCGGCCACGATTCACATTTACCCGGTTAGATCTTGTTTGCGTTAGTTTGAGTAGGCTTCTTTTTCTCTCTCAATGGAAACTTTTCCAGGGTTCACCAACACAGGGATCCCCTCTGATGGGAACATTGGTCATTTCGCTCCTTTTGGGAATGTTGGTGCTCCTTATATGGCAACGTTGTCCCTGCCTGGGTTAACTGTTGGGTTGCCTGTATGGTTGTTCTCAACCTCTTTGGTCCCTGCTATATCGACTACAAGTCAATCAGTCCCTCCACCTGAAAATCATCATGTTGATTCTAAGGTGGACCCATCCCCTTCTTCACCTGTTTCTACGTCCTCGTCTTCTACTTCGCCTGGTGAAAGTCTGGATTCAAGTAACCAGGTGGCTAAGAAGAAGAAGAAGAAGACGAAGAAGAAGAAGAAGAAGAAGTCTCCTAAGGAAGAGACTAAAAGTGCAACTACTGCCCCGGGTTCATCTGAGGTCGGGCCACCTTCTGCTCCTCTGCAGAAGGTCAAGTTTCCTTGCAAATTGTGCAAGGATGACCACCTTCTTCGTGATTGTCCTGGCATTCCCAGGATCTTAGAAGTATGGTCTTGCGATCCAGCCCACCCTTCATCATCCTCTAAAGCTCATTGCGATGCTACCCTCTCAGTTGGCAATGGTAAGAAGAAAGGGAAGATTCGAATCCCCTGTAAACTTTGTGAAGGCAATCATCCCCTTCACCTTTGTCCGCTCATGGATAAAGCCTCCGCTGTCTTGGAAAGTCTTACTGCTCCTTCACCCCAACTTTCAGATGGTGATCAACATCTCTCTGCAACTGCAGATTGTTCCCCTGCTGACAAAGAGATCGACCAAAATTCCTCTCTTGTCCAGCCTCCTCTTCCTGAACCTCGCTGTGCCAAGCCTGTTCCAGACCAACCATTGGTCAAAAAAAGTGTCGACTCGAGTTCCCCTCCCGTCGATCACTCTGTTTCAGAAGAGCATAATTCTCATGTTCTTCTAGTCTCCTCATATTCTCCTGAATGCCGAAATGACTCTCCTATCCCAGCTACTCACGAAAGTCCTGCTTCGGTCCCTTTAGAGCAGGGGGGCAATCATACGATTCCCCCTCCAAGTCGTTCAGGTATTCTCTTTGACTGGGGTAATTTGACCACCTACCGCCTTCCATCTCATCTGCCTTTTTGGGTCACGGTACACACCTATAATATGGCGATACCTGGCACTTTTTTGGATGAGGGTGCATCTGTCAGTCTTATGCCTGCTACTACTTGGCAAGCTTTGGGTTCCCCACTGCTTGTGCCGGCCGCACCGAATCTGACAGCTTTTGACGGAGGAACTAGTCAACCATTAGGGATACTTCCAAAGTTCCCTATTACTTTGGGAGGCAAAACCATTTATATAGAAGTATCAATTACCCAAGGTGCTTCAGAGTTCAGTCTTCTCCTTGGTCGTGACTATGTTTATGCCATGGGGGCCCTTGTCTCTTCAATTTTCCGTGTGGTTTGCTTTCCACACAATGGAAGAATCATGACTATCAATCAATTATCATTCGTTCGTCCACAGGCCCCCCCTGCACAATCGTCATTCCCCCCTGGTTTTCACCCACCAGTTGCATCTGCCCCACCACAGATCAACTATGTGGCCACCTATCCCATGCCTGGATCCAGTGATGCTACCGTCGTGCATAGTGTCCTGGGGACAATGGGCCCTGACTTCCAAGATATTGGCCTTCCATCTGGAGTGGCCCTTTTGGAAGCCCCGACTTCCTATTCATTATGATGAAGTTCGGTTTGAGCACAGTTCCTTGTCTTGTGTCAAGCTCGTTAAAAAATGAAACAAGGAGTCCCGAGGATAGTTTTGCTCTTGTATCGACCTTGTTAAAAAATGAAACAAGGTGTCGGAGCATAGTTCTTTTCCTACGTCAAGCTCCTTAAAAAATGAAACTAGGTGTACCGAGGATAGTTTTGATCTTGTGGCGACCTCGTTAAAAAATGAAACAAGGGTTATGAGGATAGTTCTTTTACTGCGTCAACCTCATTAAAAAATGAAACAACTCCCTTTCCAAATCGAGTCTTTTGATTAAGATCTCGTAAAATACAAGTAGAGTCTTTCACAGATCTCGAGAGTGAACCTTCATTCCATCCAACTCGTTGAATGCAATGAAGCTTGGGGGGCATGTACCTCGATTTGCGTTATTATGCTGGGGGCATGCGAACTTATAACAAGCATAGTTTTTCATTTCAAGCTTGTGTAAACATGAAACCGAATCCAAGCAGAGTTCTCCATGGTTCAAGCTTGTGTAAAAATGAACCCATCTCGTGATTTCCATTTATCCGCTAAATTCTGTTAGATGAGCCTTGGTTGTTTCATTCCATCGCCACCATCTCCTTGGCCAATCATATGCTTTCACTTGATTGTTTATCTTTTCCTGAGGAACTGCAGCGATGAGTGGTTTTATTAGCCAGCCTCTTGACCATTACATGTTTTGAGCAGTTCCACCATTGCTGGAACCAGTTGCTACCCTTTATACCACTCGTTCCTCCAGGACGAGTCTCCTTTAAGCTCTTTTCTGACTCGTAAAAGATGAAAAGATTGCCGAGTATTTTTCCCTTTTTGACTCTTAAAGAGAATAAAAATGGAGGTCTGCTTTCAGCTCTTTTCTGACCGATTAAAGACGAAAAGATTGCCGAGTTTTCCCTCTTGACTCGTTAAACGGAAATAAGAGGCGGTCGTCTTTAAATTCTTTTCCGACCGTGTAAAAACAAAAAGATTTTCGGGCCCTTGTCATTTCAGGCTCGTGAACGGTTATGAAATGACGTGATTTCAATCGCTTTTCTACTTTTTCAGGTCGGCGTCACTACACATGAAAAGTACTCCTCGATCATAATGGTCGGGCAGTTCTTTCGAGCATTGTTTTATACCTTTTCGGGCTCGCGAGACACAACTTTACGAAAAAGGACACCCCTGGAGTTTCCTTTTCTGCTGTCTTTTCAAACTCTCTAAACATGAAAAGACGCTGAGTTTTTCCTCTGTCAGACTCGTTAAAGCTTGATGACATTGGATTCCGTCGAAATGACATCACACAAGCATATGTTATCCCCGTCAAGCTTGCTAAAAATAACTAGGGTACTCGCCAGAAATGGTGGGGAAAATGGAACCATAATTATTGTCGTGTCGGCAGTATGTTGCTCTTGAACATGGCACTTGTTTGCATTCGTGTTTGGGTGGAGACATCTCATCTTGTTTTTTACTTGCCTCCATGGGTTTGGGTGATCCTGTTTGACCTCTCATCTGCTCATTGCCTCATCACTATGACCTTTGATTTATCGATGTCAAATACTGCCAAATCCGTTGTCGTGCCGCCGATATGTTCAAGAGAAGTTGACCTCTGCAGAATAACAACCTCCCTCTACTATCTCACATAGTCCTGATATTCTCCCTCTATCTCGTGTCGATGATGTGGGAAACACTATGGCCCACCTTCGATCAAGGTCACTTCCTGTCGACTTCAGCTCATTATCTAGGAAGTTGATCTAGAGACTCCCTTCCGGTGCCTTGGAGCCTACATGCCTCAATGGCAGGTTCTTCGTGTTCGACGCAAGGTTTTCATCATTGGCCTCCGATCGAATGATTCTATGGGTGTTCGACGCCAGCTCACTGATTCACATGCCGTAGATTGTACCTATAGTACCTTGAGGACCATTGTCATTATGGGTGGTACCTCTCGCGTCTGTTAACAGCTTCCATTATGGGCTGGTAATCAGATGATGTTCATGCATGTTCGACTCCAACTCCTGTATTCGCATGCTTGAACTTGTACTTTGTTCGAGTCGAGATGGAGCGCAAGACCCTGGATTTTGTCTGTTAGAATCCAGGCTACGATTTTTGTGGATTATCATGATTATTACATGACTCATTCACTGGATGGCTGTGACCATGCCTGAGTCCATTCATCGATCCTCACTGGATGGCTGCGTCCATGCCTTGGATCTAGATTATTATGTACTCTGTTATGGATGGCTGTGCCCATACCACATATATCATGTACTTGAGATATCAGTTGTACTTCTCTATGCAGGTTCTCCGGCGACAGTGTTTTCATTTGCACGTGTTTTTGTAAAGCATTTCACCCCTCTCTCTCTTTTGGGCTTCATGCTTTAGGGGGCATCTATTACATAGTAATTTGTCACTGTTTCTCGCCGTCTCAGTTACCCCTCTCCCGCACTTTGGAGGACTCATTCCGGGACCTGTGAGAAGTGACACAACTTGAAAACACTTGCATTAGATTCCTCTAAGTATGGACTTCACATGCCTTTAAGACATCTCCTGCAAAAAACCCTTAAAAAAGCCTTTTTTTCCATTGGCGCGGTTTCCCAATGTACTGCTCGCGCCAATGGGGGAAATCCAACAAATAGGGCGTGCCAGTTGGCGCTTTGTCTCAGTGTCGGACACGCACCAACCAAATTTGGTAAAGTTTTTAACAAACTGGCACGGGAAAGTTCTTTCCAACTCATGAACTCTATCTGAGAACACTTCCCGAGGGTAAAGCCAACTCGAGCGAGGATAGATCCAACACGATCGATGTTGTCGTTGATCTTATCTCCTGCAAGGATGAAGCCTATCCCATCTCCTTTCCCTGATCTATAAAAGCTTGTTCTGCTACCTTGATCAGGCTAATAGTGCAAATGGTGCTAGTCGGAATAGTGCTAAGAGGAGTGTAGGATAGCGATAGCTCTGGTCCCCGTTCCAGCAAGAGGAGAATCATACTTTCAGAAGGCCAAGAGATTGCTGCAAGGAGCAAGGAGGTTTTTGTTACCAAAGAGAGAGAGGCTTGTTTCTCATCCCCAACAAGCTTTGCAAGGCATGTGCACCTGACGACCCAGCCAAAGGAGGATTTCGACGTCAGAACTATGGTTGTATTCTTCTTTGTTGATTATCAATAATAGATGACTATCATTATGGTTCCACTCTTGTTGTTCATCGCGATGATGCTTGAGTTATATCCTTTCTGACTGATATATAATTGCATCTATTGGATTTTATGCTTATATCTCTGTCATTCTTTGCATGTGCAGGTGTCCATTCACGGAGATCGTGGGGATCGTGACCGGCCGGCGCAAAGGATCGACTCTTCTACGACACTAGCGTTGGGATCCAAGTAAGCTTTCGTCGCTTACCTTTGATTTGCAATTAGGAACCTGCATGTTAGCATTGTTTGATTGTTGCTAGACCCGGCTTGGGCTAGTAGGGATCGCCTCTGTCCGCAGAGGGGATTTACCTTCACAACAATCATGTTGCAATTAAGCGTTGTTACTTTGTACAACCAATTTTGCCAACGCTCTACTTATTCTTTTGAATTTGAAGTACAGGAGCTTTCACGCTCCCATGAAATCCTTTCATCTACAGTTAGATTCACCCAATCCTATTCTCATGCAGTTATCTTGTAGATGCAATCGAGATCATCATCACTATCATCATCGTGCACCGGTTCAGTGTATTGCACTCCCTTGGCTAGATCTAGTGGTACTACTACGTGTAGTGACTTTTTCTCAAAGATAATTTTGCACTTCTTCACATTTATGACTCCGTTCATATCGGTGGCCTAGTCTATTCCTAGTAGCGTGGGATAGGGATTGTTGTCATCGACAATATCTATCACTTCAAAATCCACATGCACGCTCACACCTTCAATATCCACTGTTACCCCTTGCAATATTCCCATGGGAAAGATCTTCTACTGGTTTGCCATTCACAACTGAATAGGAGACCATTGTAGCACAGGTCTGCCCATGCATTCCCATGTTTGTTTTGGCAGCACATTCGTGTCCGATCCGAGATCTAGGATTACCTAATCCATTTCATACTTGTCGATTTGCGCAGTCAACCTCATTTACCTTCCTGTACATAATGCATGCTTTCCTAGTTTCCATACTATGTGTGGTTCTCCTAAACCCGCTCACCCGGTGATAAGTTCCTGTAGTCCTTTTACTGCCTTGCTGTCGTGCAGCAGTTTCATGCATGTCTCTAGAAAGGTACTGGCATTAAAGGATCCATCCTTGGATCTAGTTGATCCTTACTACCTGAAGTGGAGGCCTTCGTGAAGCTCTTCTTAGCTTCCATGAATGTCTCTTTCACACGTTCTAAATCAAATTTAGGTTCCTTTGTAGGAGCCTTGCAAACCCACACACTTTCTTTTGACTACTTACCTTTATTATTGCCAGTGGTCATACCACTCCTGAGCATCATGTTTACATTTGGGTCTTCTTTGCGCAGCTCAAATCTCATCATCTACAAATTCTGAGTCGAAGGGGGCTGAAGTACCCCTTTTTCGTGCAGTCTCGCTATCCATTTAGGGCAGTGTTCTGCCTCATGATCAAATTGAGTACAGTACAAACATGACGCCCTTGTCGGTTTTTTACAGTCGTGAGCATAATGCAATTGTAACAAATTAGTTGTCTGTGACCTCTTCCTGGTGCCATTCCACCTCGACCTTGTTCGTGCCCCTGAAATCCAACGCATGCCATTCTTGCATTTGGGTTGAGGGCTTGCATTTTGGTATGCACCTTGTAGGTAGGAGTCCAATCCATCATTAGTTCAAAGCTTCTACAGGTGCATTCATCATGGCCTATCAGCCTACAGAAATTACAAAAAAATTGTTGGGTCGTCTGTGTATACTTCTGCAATAGATGACAATTATCCGTAGTGTGTTTTCCTCCTATCTAATAGATCGCGCACCATAATGCAAGTGCTGTGCTCAGTATTTCCTATTCCTCAGGTCTTAATGGCATCGACCCTCCTCCTACCAAGTAATTTGTGAACACTGGACAATGGTCCTTGTCATGCCCTGGCCTTTGCATTTTATGCACCATACCTCCTCGCGCGCCCCTGGCCGAGGTGTCCTATCCTGTTTCAAACTCTGAATCTCTAGAAATAGATTTTGCAGTTGCACGTGGATTTTTTGGACTCCTAGGCCAGGGTCTTGTATAGGGGTCTCATGCAATGTCATTTCCATCTCCAAAACTTCGGCCTAGGTGGAAAGTTTTTGCTGTGACAACATTGTAATCAAGTGTGGTGTTAGTGACGCTACAAACCATGTGCGGTGCTTTCCATCTATCAAATTCATGTTGGCTTCACGAATCATACCCTACAGTCTTTAGTCTAGATCTCAGGGGGTTCTCGCCCGGGAGCATCGTGATCTCCTTAAACCCGATTATTGATTGTCTCCGACTTTGGTCTACTAAATTTCCTATTCAGCGCGATCTGTATTTCTATGATTCTTGTGTTTGGATGGTCAATATAATGCTTGATGTACCATGTTAATGCGTGATCCTGCAATGCGCTTACCAACATAGATTTCTTGATATTTTCATCCACTACTCCTTGTGCTTCCCATACCTCCCTTACCATGAACCAGAATTGGTCCAGATTTTCATTCCCTACTCCTCTGAATATCGGTAGTTTAATCGCACTTGCCATACTGTACTACAGTGGTGGTGGAGGTGGGGTGGGTGGATATGGCAGTGTCGAGGGTGTGATAGGTGTCGGTGTAGGCGAAGGTGGTAAACATAGAATCTGCTACCTTATTAAGCTGACCACGCTTCTCGGAGAGACTTTCATGAGATCTTCCTTGCTTTCCCATGAGGGTGAAATTAAGGGACTAGTTTCTAATTCTTCACTACCTCCGCTTTTGTAGATATTCCCACTTCGCATAGTCCCAAACATTAATTTATTTTCGTAACCCTCTTTTCACACAATAACATCTTAATCCAAGTGTTCAAAGATTTAATATACTTACCTTGCAGTCCCTTGAGGAAGTGTCGCTCTGCCTCACAGTAGCTGATAGTCGTATCTACTGCAAACTCAGTGATAAATCCTCCTATAATTTGGTCGATCCAATGGTCCACAACTTGCACAATCTTATCTCTTCTAATGCTTTTAGTATTCACACTAATTTTGGAGTACACAAGATTGGTTTATCGAGCCTACACCATCCCTGACTATCTTTAGCTTTGCGATACACTCATACAGCTCAGAAGGAAAGGATGCAAAGAAAATTTAATGGATTTCTATATATAAGTATCGCTCCAACCACTATTCCTTTGATACTCGCGGATTCCTATTTTCTTATGCCATGAACTCATGAAAATTTTTGTCCAACCACCCTTCAATTTGTTTCTTTGTTGGATTCCAGTGGCATGACATCATACATCCCTTATAAAGATCCCGGTCCCGGCAATGAAAACATTTGTTGGCTTGTATGGGCCTGACCTAGGTTTAGAGATGATTTAGCCAAGAAAATCCCAATACTACTGGCCGTTTCGGCAACAGTCCAGGGAGCACGGACTGAGGTCTCACTCGAAGTAGTATGGGAGGGTGCTAGAACAAGGTTTCCACACCCTAGAGATGTCTTATGGTTTTTGGGTGGTCTGTAGTTTGACCCTGTGCACACGTTGCTATGTGCACCTATCAGTACCCAATAGCCTGCAATGCTACCTTCATGCAACTTTATTCGATCTGTGTTATCACCCAAGTTCCTTACTATTAACCTGATATTATCTGATTACTTAACTTATCTGTGTGAGCCCAATTATACTTAACAATGTTCAGTATTCATATGCGTGCACACAATAAACCAAACAATATAAATGTATAGAAAATCATACAAAAATAGATACACAATATCTGGAATCAAACTTCCCTTTATTATTCTTCTTCTTGGGTTACAAACTCAACTTCGCCTTGCGCACTTAGCTGTAGGGGCCTGCGCACTTAACTACGGACTCTACTAGGCCTTTGCACACTCAGCTGCAGAGCCTCTTCCTACTACTATGACCCAATACACTTAGACTTCTTCTCTATTTTCTACTAGATCATTACATCAATCCATCTCTTGTTATCTTTATAACTTAGAGCCTCACTCTATTTATACAGTCCCATGGTCCGCGGACCATGGGTAGGCCGACATGACATTATATTACATTACATCACTTGGGCGAACAACCCTATGACTCAATATACATTTCATGTAGGTTTTAACCCCATACAGAAATTACTTGCATACGAATTCTAAAACACATAAAATAAATAATGTGAGAGCAGAACACATAAAACACATATACACAGATATTTTCCCCTGGATCCCAAAACTAGGACTACTTGCTTGATTTTTCATTATGTTCCTTTCAATGTTATAATACATATATATACATGCCAAAGCATCTAATAGCATGGACTGAAAACCATCGTGTCCAATACCATGGGCCGAAAACCATCGCATCCAAAAAACATGTGCAAAAATCATGCACAAAACCATAGGTGGGTCCGCCCGGACCCCATAAAGTGGGGTTACAGGTGCCCCTCAAACCCCCTGTTAAATATGTGGAAAGAATATAACACAACCAAACATTCTCCCCCTTGTTGTTTTCTTTCCATAGGGGCCCACAAGAAAGCTTAGTCATTTTTCTAGCCTTGAAATGCCCATTGCTTCTCTACACCAGGAGAACTTCTTAAAGCTCACAGATTTTGTCAATGTATTTGCAGTATTCTTCAAAGTGTCCACCTTTACCAACAACACCTTTTTGTCTTCTATCATATCCCTCACAAAGTGATACTGAACATCAATGTGCTTTGTCTTTGAATGATATGCAGGGTTCTTTTCCAAGAAAATTGCACTTTGGCTGTCACAGTCTATCCCTATAGCTTCCTGTACTAACCCCATACTTGAACACAATCTCTGCAACCAAACTGCTTCCTTGCTTGCATGAGTGGCTACCATGTATTTTACCTCTGTAGTTGATAGTGCCACTATAGATTGGTTGTTACTCATCCAACTGACTGCACCTCCAAATAGGTTAAACACATACCCACTTGTAGATCTTATCTTATCCAGATCTCCAACCCAGTCTGCATCAACAAAGCCACGAATATCTAACACACTGTCTAATCCTGGTCTTCCTTGGTATCACAAACCATAATCACTAATGCCACGCAAATACCTGAAAACCCGCTTCACTTCTGTCCAATGCTCCTTTCCTGGTTTTGACGTAAACCTGCTCAATACTCCCACTGCATGTGCAATGTCTGGTCTAGTACAGACCATTGCATACATCAGGCTACCGACTGCACTTGCATATGGAGCACAGGACATATCCTCTTCCTCTTCTTGTGTCTTGGAACATTGTTCAGCAGATAACTTTACACCTACAGGAATAGGAACCTTCACTGGTTTACTATCATTCATATCAAACCTCTATAATATTGTCTTGACATACTTCCTCTGGTTTAACCAGAGCTTCCTCTTTTCCCAATCTCTTTTAATTTCCATGCCCAAAATATAGTTTGCAGCACCAATATCTTTCATGTCGAATTTGGCGGATGATTGGGTCTTCAAATCCTGGATAATTTCTTTGTCTTTTCCAACCCACAACATATCATCCACATACAGGATCAGATAAATAACACGGTCACCAATTAATTTAAAATACACACAATGATCTACTTTGATTTTGGTGAAGCCAAGTCCCCATATAAATGTATCAAATTTCTGATACCACATTCTTGGTGACTGTTTTAACCCATATAGATACTTCTTTAACTTACATACCAGTTCTTTCTTACCCTTCACTGCAAAGCCTTCAGGTTGCTTCATGTAGATCTCCTCTTCTAGATCCCCATGAAGAAATGCTGTCTTCACATCAATCTATTCTAACTCAAAATCAAAAGGAGTAGCAACAGTTAAAAGTAATCTAATAGAAGTTACCTTGGCAACAGGAGAAAAAATATCATTAAAATCAATTCCCGACACCTGGGAATAACCTTTTGCTACCAATCGAGCTTTGTATTTCTCCACTTTTCCTTCTACATTTGTCTTCTTTTTGAACATCCATTTGTTGCCAATGGGTTTCCTTCCAACCGGCAACTCCGCCATATCCCAAGCCTTATTTTTGTGCAAAGATTCCATTTCATCAACCATGGCCTCTTTCTAGAGTTTTCCATCCTCTGAATCCACTGCTTCCTTCACAGTTCTAGGATCATCATCAGTAACAGATAAAGCAAAATTTGAACAGAAAGCAGATGGACTATACCTTTCTGGCTACCTTCTTTCTCGAACTAATCTTCTCACAACCGAAGTTTGTGTCTTTTCATCTTCTGATTCCTCCTCTGTTGTAGAGTTTGATTCTTCCTCCTTTAGCTCAAACGCTATAGGTTCCTTTGGTTGGACTTCATGTTTAATAACATCTCTCACCTCTCTAAGCACCACATCTCCACTGTACATAACCTTCCTTGTTGCTAGGTTCTAAAGCTTATAACCCTTTAAACCATCCTTATACTTAATAAAGATGCACTTTTCAGATTTACTATCCAACTTTGTTCTTTTCTCCTTTGGAACATGTACATATGCATCACATCCAAATGCCCTCAGATGTGAAAGAGAGACTTTCTTACCAGTCCAT
>Ga0115851_101737_pt1 | contig 11597 bp, 7 predicted proteins | sample InSIn2gowninarea_FD_83865 | JGI IMG/M metagenome (GOLD analysis project Ga0115851, IMG submission 83865)
CAGCGAAGATATCCTTCCAAACACTTGTTTACTATCTCAGTTTGCCCATCAGATTGAGGATGATAAGATGAGCTATGAGCTAACTGAGTACCAAGACAAAAATAATTCTGTCCAAAAATTTCCAGTGAAAGTAGGCTTCTGGTGTGTAAAGCAGGCTGCTATTAGCCTTTGATTCAGAAAAAGGAAAAATGCAAATGACATTCCTCTAGGCATAATTTCCCCAGCCCAAGGCAGCATCAGACTACAATAAGTCAATCTTTGGGTTTGATGTAAAAGATATACATCCCATTGACCAAATGGAGATGCATAAGAAGACTAGGGAAATGATATATTCAATTGTCACTAACATTACCATGAGTTTGTCAAAACTACATGTTACCTTAGAAAATGTCCAATCACAGCTAAAGATTGATAAGGTCTCTGTGCTTGCCAAAGATGCCATGATTAAAATCCTAGAGGACTTGGTAAGAAAACTAGGTTATGACCCTTCAAACATCGATGTGGTAGAGGAACTTGTGAATAAAAAGAATTTGGACATAGCAGCATTAAGGAAGCAGTTAAAACTTCCAGCTACAGTAGATCCTCTAGCCAAGGATATTGAAGAGATAGAGACACAAAAGGTAGATATGATGAAGCTCATCATGGAGCAGATTACACAACTGAAGAAAATGGAGACAAAGATGGAGAAATTGATTAAAGAAAAGGACAAAGTTTTTACTAAAACTATTGTCCATTTTGAAGCACTTCCTATCACAACCATTCCTACAACCATATCTGCTACAACAAGTATAGGAGATGTTGCAGATCAGTTGGCCAATGTAGTAAAAAGCATGTCTCTCTAGACTGAAGAGATCAAAAAGCTATGGGATCAACTGAAACTTCTAGAGGATCATCGCCAAAAAAATGAGATTTTTCATGCAGCAGAGCTTCAGAGAGCTAAAAATAAGATAGAGGCATGGAAGAAGTTAGCAGCTGAGTCTTCTATTGGCTCTACACTAGGTCATGTTAAAGAAATCATCTGGAATAATATCATTGAATAAATAGATGAAATCTGGCCATGTATCCAGATTATTTTTTAGTAGAAGGAACTCATGGAGAAAGCAAAACATACCATTGCCACTATCAATGCTCAATTGGGAGAAATGCCTGCTACAACCAATAGCATCATAAAGTTCCTTAATTATAAAAAGATATATGAGATGGATGATCTAGGAGTGGATGATAGAACATAAACCATCCTTGAGGTGAAGAAATTTCTAACAAATAAGAACTTAGTTGTACAACTGATAGAGAAGTGTCACACTCTAGAGGTAGCAGTCAATAATTTTTTCACAAGGATTGATGCATTGAACTAGAAATGGCTGCCTTAATTGTTTGTAATCAATAATAAACTAATGACTAGGGAAGACTACATGAAGAAGCTTCAGGACATTGCCAGGGATATAACTAAGTCCTCCAATATCAAAGGTTCTATGATAGGCAGAGTGTTTTACTAAGCCATCAACAACATAAGGCTTATTCAACATGAGACAAAACACATTTTCACAGTAAACCCACTTTTGCTTGGAATATTGAGGCAGATGAAATCTACTGCAAGGTAATCAAGATAGTTGTTCCAAACGAAGAAAGGTGGGAAATGCTGTGTGAATTTCAGGACTAAAGGATATGTCAGCTTCAGCAATGCAACACCTGAATAGTGGCTACTTAGCAACTGTTCTCCTTCATAACAGGGAAAGATGTTTACATTCATTCCTTTTGATTGAATTACTTCTTTTCTGTTAATTTTAAGTTAATAATAGAATGTCATGTCACTTAGGCATTTATTGTAATATTTTTGTAATTTTGTTTAAATAATTCATTTTGTTGAAGTATTCAGGGTGGAACCCTTGAACCAATTATCACACAGATTTGTACTACACTGAAGCATTTTTTAGATAATAAAAGATTATGGATTTGCCTCATATGGTCTATCTCTCAGCGAGTTTTTTTCATCTTAGTTTTTCATTATGTCTTCTTCATATAAATTAATTCTTTAAGAGTCATCGATTTAAAATTTAATTGAATATTAGTTTCATTTTGAATTTGTTGTGAAGTTGTAATTTAAATAAGAGATTAATTTATAGAACTATATGTTATTGTAAATTCCTCTTTGAACTTAAATTACACTAGATTTTTGTAATACTTTAATTATATTCTATTGATCAAGGAAACATTTTTTTCTTGATTTCTTCTTATAAATGATTAAATACTCAGTTTGAATATTAAATTAGTTATACCTCTACACCTTCTTCTCATCCATTCACCTAAAATCAAATTAACCATGTGTATGTAAAAAACAACCTTTTATTTTATTAAGAATCTTTCTAAGTTTAAAAGCACCTATTTATAAACAGTTCACTGGTCATCCAAATCATTAAAATCAACAAAACATGATAGACGCTTTGGCATAACCAATTGACCTTAGATTATCTCAAAGGAAAACAATGCCACATGTCATTGTTTCAACCTATGGCCCTAAAAAAAAAACCCAATAAACTAAATTTCATCATCTTTTTGTCAACTTATACTGAATTTGAATCTGATGCTCAGAGAAAAAGTTATGTCAATTTTCCCAAGGTCCCCTGCTTGAGATTGAATTCTAGAGCCTGAAAACACCCTAGATTCCTAGAATTTTATATCTGCAAATATAGCGAGACAAAATCTTAAATACGTACAAGAGGTTCAACATGATTTTATCTCAAATGGCTTTTAATTTGAGATTCTAAAACTCTGTACAAAAAAAGTTATAGCGACAATTCCATGATGACCTATTTGAAGCAGTGAAACCATAGAATCCAAAGCTCTGGTACCAAATGTTATGCAACCAACACAAAAAATAGAATATGAGATAGATCAACATCTTCAAAATTAGCCTCTTTGATGGGGAAGCCTCCTTTACATGAAACAAATGAATAATTATTTGATGATATAAATGACAAAACCTCCTTTTTATATATATAAAAGTCTAAGGGGTCACAATATAATAAGAGATGACATAACAATAATAATGTAAGGGCACAACAATAACAATAGTGGGCTTCTATGGAGCACAATAATAACAATATGGGGACAATAGGGGAACAACAATAACAATAAGGGGCTATAATGACAATAATAATGGGAGAATACACTAGTATTATAGGGGCCTAAGACAATCCAAATCAGAATGTGCATGGTCCACGCCTCCCTCATGGACTTATGCTCCTCCATACCCTCCTCAACTTGTCAACCATTTTTTCATCCATATCCACCCCAATCTTCTCAATGGGGCAACCAATCACAAGGGTGGCTACCTCAGGCTAACTAGCCTCCTGCTTTACTACCTCCACCCCAACCTCAACTACATCTCACTCATCCTACTCCACCTAAGAACCCTCAAATGCCTACTCAACCCCATCTAAACTTGAACAACAAACATGCACAATAGGTCTACAATGGAGATGCATCCTATCTTTCTTATGTTGTGGAAATCCAGGAGAGAAACCTTAAGTCAGGAAGAGTGCTCCTAGATAATCATCCCCCTTATGCACTTGAATAGCTTGAATAAGAGAGGTAAGAAAGTGCTCCTTAATTCAATCCACCTCCATTTCCTAAAAGTTTGATCCACCCCATCCAACACACCCTAGAAGAAGTTGAACTTCTAGGAGAATTGAAGAATTTGTGTGTTAAGGTACCCCTTCTCTAGGCCATTAAATATGTTCTAATCTTTAATAAGATTATCAAGGAAAAATATTTCAAAAATACTAGGAGAATAAAAAGAGATACCCCAACCATAAATGTTGTTTGGAAACTATCTGATCTGATGCTTGGGAGGGTGATCTTCCTGAAATACCTAGACCCTGGCATCCTAGAATTGGATGTGCACATTAATGGAATTATGGGACTGCAATAAATGTGATGACTAGGGAAAACATGCTAAAGCTCAACCTCTAAGGGCCTTTGAGGAAAACCAACATAGTTTTGTAACTTGGAGATAGATCCACATTAGATTTTGAGGGAATTTTTGAATATGTTATGGTCTCTAGTGACTCTTGGAAGTATCCTACTAATTTCTTGGTTCTTCATCCCAAAATCAAGTTTAATGGCTATCCTCTCACCTTAGGAAGACCTTGCTTGGCCATTGTTAATGCTTACATCAGTTGCAGGGCTAAGAACATGACTCTCAAGAATAGAAATTTATCCACACAACTTGTGTTGCATCCTCCTACTCAACCTTATATTGAACATGATTTACCCATATGGTTATAGGACGAAGAAGAGGATTAATTGTATCATACAACCCCATACCTAGTATGAACTCCAGACATTTTTATAGGAGGGGGACAACTTGATGAAAATGACCTTATTGACCATATCCTTCATAATTAACCTCCCACTTTCATACCAATTTATGAGTTGATGAAAGAATGTGGCACTAGACCTTGGACTTACTTATGCTATGTTGAATCAAGTATATAACATGTCAAGATTATATATTTTGGCCCATCCAAAACTTCAAAGATCAACCACTCTCTCTCAGCCAAACATGAAGAACAATTGTGCAATGTATTGATGCAACACTTAGATGCTTTTGGTTAGGATTATAAGGAAATGAAAGGTGTGCATACCGTAATTTGTACTCATCATATTTACATCAAGGAGGGATCCAAACCTACTTTCCAATGCTAGAGAAGGATGAACCCATCTCTTAAGGACATTGTGAAAGAAGAATTACAAAATCTAATAGATGCAAGGTTCATATACCATTTCAGATAGTAAGTGGTTGTCACCTCTTGTTTTAGTTCCCAAGAAGAATGGGAAGTGGAGAATATGTGTTGGTTACAGGGAACCTAACAAGGTTACAAAGAAGGACCATTTTAATTTTCGCTTCATTGACTAAGTCCTAGATGGCCTTGTAGGGAAGAAATTATTCTTCTTCCTAGATGGATTTAGAGGATACAACCAAATCTAGATCAGCCCCAAAGACCAAGATAAGACCAAATTTGCATTCACTCGAGGTACCTTTTCCTATAGAGTTCTTCCATTCTATTTGTGAAATGCCCATGCAACTTTCCAGAGGGAAGTTCTAAGTATTTTTGTTGAACTTGTTCATGACTTTGTTGAAATATACATGGATGATTTCACTTCTTATGGATGTGACTTCCATTAAGCTCTCTCTAATATTTGCAAAGTCTAATGTATTGAAATGATTCCCTAATTGAGACTTGAGAAATGTTAATTTTTTTTTTAATGAAGGGAGTGTCCTTGGTCATTCTATATCTAAGGAGGGAATACAAGTTGACCCAAATAGGATTTCCATCATCAAAAGGGTCCCTATCCCTCAAAATAAAAGAGATGTCATGAGTTTCCTTGGATTATATGGGTATTATAGAAGGTTCATCAAAGGTTTTAGTAAGATGGCCTCACCTTTATTTGGATTATTGGCCAAGGATTCAGATTTTTTTTGGACAAGCAACTATCAAGAGGCCCTTGAAGTATTGAAAGAAGAGTTGACCACTACACCCAAACTTAGGGGTCCCAACTTGGAATTGACCTTCCATATCCACTGATGCATCATATAAAGTTGTGGGGGAAACCTTAGGACAAGTAGAAGATAAATTGGCTTATACTATCTATTTCATTAGTAAGAATCTATCTAAAGTTTAGTTGAATTACACTGTCACTCAAATAAAACTCTTAGCTATAATACATTCTTTAAAGAAATTCAGGAACTATATCACTTGGTATCAAAATTTTGTTCATACTGATCATGCAACCATTAAGTATTTAATGAATAAGCCTGATGTCAATGGTAGGATCATTAGATGGTTGTTATTGTTACAATAGTTTGATTTGACTGTTATTGACAAACGAGGAAAAGAAAATGTGGTTTCATATTTCTTATCGAGACTAACCTTACCTACATATAATGAGGAGATGGTGGATGATAAAATTCCATATGAACACATCTTCTCTATCTCGGTGCTTTCTCCTTGGATTTCTAACATAGCCAACTACTTGGTTTCTTGGAGGTTCCCTTCTAATCTATCATCCAAGGAGAAAAGAAATAATTTAAGGAAACATTCTCCTTTCAATTAGATTGGGGGAAAGCTTTTCATATATGGACCGGATCATATATTGAGGAGACGTGTAAGGAAAGAATAGGTCTTTCAAATCCTCTCAACATGCCATATGGATCTTGTGGGGGTCATTTTGCTGCTAAGAGAAGAGCCTTTAAATTTTTACAGGCTAATTACTATTGGCCCATTATACATCAAGATGCAAGGAGAGACACCACGATATGTGATTAGTGCTACGGGAAGGAAAAGCCCACACCCAAGGATGAAATGCCCTTGCAATCTCAAGTGGTTTTAGAGCCATTTGAAAAGTGGGGCATGTGTTTCATTGGGCCAATTGACCTACAATCGGGACATTGAAATAAGTACATCATTGTGTGCACTAATTACTTGATAAATAAGGCTAAGACAAAGGCAGTTAAAGAAACAACTGAGTAGAAGGTGGCTAAGTTTTTAAGAGAAAACATCTTCTACAAGTTTGGGTATCCAAGGGAGGTAGTTAGCAATCAAGGAGCATAATTCACATCATATTAGATTGAAGATATCAGGAGCCACCACCACATAAAGCATAGAACATCGACTACCTATCACCCTCAAGAAAATGAGTACGTGGAAGTCACCAATAGAGAATTGGAGAACATTCTTATAAAGGTTGTTAGCAGAAGCAGAAAGGATTGTGAAGATATAATTGTGGAAGCTACTTGGGCCTACAACACCACTTGGAAGAACATGATTGGATTCACTCCCTTTGATCAGGTCTATGGGAACAAGGCCCTACTTTATATTGAATTTGAGTACAATACCTTGAGGATGGCAGCTCACCTAGACTTGGATTTCACTTTGGCACACTAGGAAAGGCTTATCCAACTCAATGGTCTAGCTGAACTTAGAATGCAAGCTCTCCTACACATTGAGGTAATCCAAATACAAAGGAAGATATGGCATGATAAGCACATCAGAGAAAGGACTTTCCAAGAAGGAGATTGGGCCTTATTATATGATTCCAAATTTAAGGATTTCAAGGGAAGTTGATGACAAGATGGTTGGGTCCATATCTAGTAGATAAGTGTCATGCGAATGGGTCTATTCAAATCAAAACCATTGAAGAGGAAGGGATTTCCTTAATTTTCAATGGCCATAGGTTGAAATTTTACAAGGATCCTTTGTCCATGGAAGAATTTGTCGGTTCAGTCAACAGAGAGTTAGATGTGATTGGGAGGCTCATAGTCGTCAGTCCACCAAAATTCTAAAAAAGGAGAGAAAAAACAAAAACAAAAATAAAAAATAATAAGAGGTCCTAGATGAAAACCTATATGACGCATATGAGGTTCACTCTTGAGTTGAAAACCTCTTTGAGGCAACTCAAGAGAAAAATAAAGGAAAAGAAAAATAAAAGATCCCTAGGTGAAAACCTCCTCTGAGGCTCCTAGGTAAGGCATGCAGGCTGAAAACCTCTACAAAGGTAGTGTGATTGTATAAAAAAAATATAAGAAAAACAAAAGAGAAAAGAGAAACACATGGAAGGAGCTCTTACACCATTTCTGATAACATTCTTGTTCTTTTGGAGGACTACACACAGTTGGAAGATTTTATGGCTATAGGACTAAACCTACAATTTTCCATCCATCTTCCCATCCACACACCTCATCTCCATACTCTCCACTCATATAAACATCTCTCTCCACCATCCAATCAACAAGAAAAAATAATTTCACCTCCTAATTGTGATGCTACAAGAGGGACCTGTATTGGTACAGGAGGTCCTATAATGCTACAAGAGGAGATTGGGAAGCTACAAGAGGGGCATTGAATGAGAATAAAATATCAGAAGTTCATGTTGCCTCTAGGAAATGATAAATGGGGTCCTTCAAGGATTCTTTCATCACCCATACATTCTATTTAGCCAAAACTTGCTCAAAATTTCCACTCTGTCCTATCTCTAAAAAAACACAGAAACACTTGTTTGCTATTCCTCCAACATCTAAACCACTTCCTCATGAATCTAACCCTATCATCATGACTTGTCATCACTTCCCCTCAAAATCAACATGTGAGATGAAGAATTCAAAGGAGGATTAAATGAATGCTACAGGGAGAAAACTCGTCTTGTAATAGCATATACAGTCACAACAGAAACCCACAAGATTTTTTTTCCACCCATAGAAATCATGATGGATCAATGTTTGCAGCCAAGAAGGGACACATCATCCTTAGAAATGTTGATCATGATCTCAGTATTTAGCTCAAAAATCAAAGTTCTCAGAATGTCTCAATACTTGAATGATCGGGTCCATCTCGGAAAAAAGATCCAAACACAACTTGTTTCGTCGAAAATCGAGTTCGTATGAGAAAGTTATTGTGCTTTGATCTCTTTGTTAAACAGGCGAAATTTGTAAAAGATGCTGGTGAGCACTAGTATTGTAGCAATAATGTTGCAACTCTTGGGCTTCCTACTTTACTCTTATCAACCCGGTAGTTCGTAACAAACTTGGAAGTGACTGTGTTGCATGCACAAGAATTAGTTCTTACTGCAGGTTGTCACTTGGTCAGCCGATGCAAGATCACTGGGAGCTTGAGCCAAATTCTATGGATTCCAGAAGAAGCTCTATATGTGATGAAAGGAGAGAAAGACTACTCTATAAATACTACTCTAACAGTAGAAAGGAGAAAGACTGAAATGTAAAGCAAACCATGTAAATCCTAATTAACCAACTAATCCTACTTTTGCATAAAGCACTATGAAAACCATGAAAAGAACGCCATTACCTACTTATGGAAGTAAACAACATCTAACTAAGCTATTTCTAGAAGTAAATGAGAAAAAACCATCTTTTTGGATTTTTATGTGAATTTGGCATGCATGTAATTTATTGGTTGTGAATGTGATAGTGAATAGGTGGCATTGGAGAGTGAATTTGGGACTTGAGAGGATGTAGGATGGTGTGGTTCGGTCCAAGGAGGCCTCAGGTGGCCTTCTAGAGGCTTTTCCCACACTTGGCCTTCAAAAAGAAGCCTACAGGAAAATCTATTGGAGGACATAGGAAATCTACAAGAGGAAAAACAACGTTCTATAGGAGGAGGTTGAGAGTATTTTTGGCTGTTTTGAGGGTGTGAGAGTGGGTGGAAAAGGTGGATGAAGGTTGGAATGAGGTGTTAGGTTGCCTAGGGCCTACCAAGAATCATCAAGAGAGAGAAAGATGATTGGATTTACTGAAGGCAAGAGGAAGAAATTCTATGGAAAATGCAGGAACTAAGGCAGAATTGAGGGGAGACTTGGGCAACCTGTAGGGCATGGATCAGATCGAGGATGGGATTGCTAATAGACTAGACTAATTCTAGAAGAGATATTCTACATAAAAAACTAACAGTCAACTAATAAGATCAAGCAAGCCATGAAATGAGTCCATCAGTAGAAAAACAGAGTTTTGCATCAAACTAGTCTAAACTATGATCTACGAAAGGAAATGCTGAGGAATGCTACAATAAAGGAAAGAATGAAATAAGACTTTTCAAATAAAGAATTGAGAATGATGGAGAAGTTTTGAAGCAAAGCAAACTAGACTATTAACCAACTAAAAAGCTGTAAACATCAGAAGTCCTATGAATGAGGAAAATCTATGTTTTTGGGGCAGCAAGAGGGTATTTGCCTCAAATCATGGTCCCAAAGGGAAAAATAGAGGCTAGGGCACTATTGCTAGCCTTTTGAATATTTTCTTTATCACTACTTAACCTACTATAGAAAGAACAAATGGAAGCAAACTACTAAGTCATGAAAAGAAACCTATTTTTAACCATAAAAGAAGTACAACTAACAACAACTTATTCTACAAACTGGAATAAAACATACAAATACAAGTAAAGAGGAGCTTGGCTACTTGGATTGGGCCCTAACCCAAGAGCTTTAGCCCTATGAGGTAACTCATTGCTAACTCAAAAAGGATTCCATCTTTATTTCAAAACAATAACAAGATTACATGAAACTATCTCAAAAATAATAAGCTCGAAGTTGGAGAAAATTTTACATAAGTAAAAAATCAACAAAAATCCGACAAAAATCAAACCGTAGTGAGGCCCTAGGCCTCTCTACTTATACAAATGAAGCTATCAATAGCTTCCTTAAAATCAGGGAGGTTTGGTTCCCAAAACTCGAGATAATCATTAGTCATCCTCCACTTGCTTGGCTACCTTCTAGTGCATGATTTGGCTGCTTGTATTCCGAGCTAAATGAAGGGAAATTCAAAGTGAGGAGTAACAAATGAGGGGGATTCCATCCTATAAGTCCACTCTTTTGTCCACTTTGAGTTATTTCTGCCATTTGTCCATTGGATCCTTGAATTTGATCTCAAAAATCATCAATAATCTTCATTAAACACATGTTAGACCACGTAGCATCATAACTAACTCAACTCAATCCAAAAGCATAAATATAATTATAAAATCATGTAATAAGCTAAGAGAATGGTTGATTTGATTAGTTTAGGAGGTAAAATGAGCCCATATAATTACCCATTTATGAGGCTCATCATCACCCCCTACTGAAAGTGTTGCTCATCCTCTGAGCAACTTAGTCCATCTCCTCATCTTGTATGGCCTTCGTGGCCTCCCTAGCATCCCAAGGCTCTGATGTGGTCTCCTCTTCCTTATCATAGAATCCTACCTTCTTTTCTATCTCTTCCCACTGCTCCTACTCTTTTTCTTCTCTTTTTCCTTCCAGCATGCCTAACAACAGTGGGGGACTTAGTTTGAGGCCAATCTAGTTGACCTTTAGCCTCTGCATGGAGCGCATGTACATTGGCACTCTCCTTAATGCCTCTTTCATCTTCATGGGGGAATGATATTCCCTGATCTGCAGACTATGTGGTAAGGCGTTCCATCTCCTCATACATGCATGCACACAGTCATCCCCAAGTAGCCTTTCCAAATCCTCAAAGTGTGCAATGGCTTGTGCCTGATCACTTATATCTGTAGGGGAAATCTGAGGATTATTGGCAAGTAGGTTATGTGTGTTGATGAGTTCCATGGGATCTAATCGCTCTACTCTGATCATTAATGGCTCATTCTGCTCTTTTATCATCAATCTTCTTATTTCTACTGCCCTAAACTCTTCATGGTTCATCCATGAGGCCATGGCCATTAGTTGCAGGTCCTCTAGCCTGGAATTTAGGTCCCACACATTCATGTCTATGAGGGCCATCTTATGTAGGTAGAATTCTTCCATCTTTGCCTTATTCTATGATGTGCTTTGGTCACACAGGTCCATAAACTGCTTGTAATCTTGGAAAGGCATTATGCCTCTTTGTGCCAAAGTCTTTATTTGAAATTGTAACCATTAGTCCTTGATATATAGGCCATAGGATTTTTCTGGTGTTCTACATTGCAATGCCTCCATGGATAAGCTGGCCATGCATGCCAGTTGGGTCTCTTTCTCTTGCAGTTGCCTCCTTAGCAAATCATCTTTAGTTTCAGGGTGGTTTCTTGTAATTGCTTCCCTATGTCTAATAG
>Ga0115851_101740_pt1 | contig 11593 bp, 9 predicted proteins | sample InSIn2gowninarea_FD_83865 | JGI IMG/M metagenome (GOLD analysis project Ga0115851, IMG submission 83865)
TACAGATCCCTCATCTAAAGTTAGAAAATGGTTAATTTGTTGATCATTATCAAACACTTGCCAGTTCTTCAGGTTGTCAAGAATATCATGTCTATGCCTAACCTCAGCGATGTACTGGTGGTTGCGCTGAAATGGCAACTTGCAAGTACTAGCAAACATTGCTAAACTGTGAGCTTGCATGTTGTGTTTTCTTGGAATAATAGCAAGCTTGGTTTCAAAAAGGTATTTAGTATTTCTATGACTATTTCTCTGTAAAACGCTAATCTAGGATCCCTAGTCATATAAATAACATTTATTTGTTTTATCACCAACTAAAAATCTCCCATAATAGAGACTCTTATAGATCCTAACCTTTTGACCAATTTTAGACCCAACAGAAGTGCTTCATATTCTGCCATATTGTTTGTACATTTAAAGTTCAATCTGTAGGCATGACCCTCTGAATGATCATTTTCTAAGTTGTAAATCCATACTCCTGCTCCTGCACCTAATTTTTTTATTGACCCATCAAATTCAAGATGCCATAGGATTTCATGCTCATAATTTTCACTATCTGGGGGAATGAAATCTTTTTTGACTAAAGCATCTAGATCATCTTTATTATCTAAAATTTCATGAATTTGGACACTTTGATTTTCTTCTGTTACTATAATTTCTTTTGGTTCCAGTATAGTGTTGTCTGAAGTACTTTCTTCGTTAGATTCAACATTATAAATAATGAAAGAATCAATATCAGAATGCATATATAGGAAAGTTTTGAGGCATCTCCTGTGTACTCACTACATACTTCATTAGAGTTTCTCTATACAGTTTCTTAAGATGTCCAAAGACTGAAATGGTAGCATATGACATGTTAAGTTGCAGAGTTCCCTAGAGTTTAGCACCCCAAGATCTAGACAATAGCATACCATACTTAAGTGGTATATCATCAACAACTATGTCTGTAAGTATGGTCTTAGCAAGGTACTGAACTAGCGAAACACATAAATATTTTATAAGTCCTAATCAATTAACTTGGCTTGAATCGAAGGAAAACAAATCCTTGTAAGGCCTAGTGATATCTAAGTTTAGCTTTTCCATAACAGACTTAGGAATAAGATTATGTGAAGCTCCAGGGTCAAGCATGGTATTATGTAGGATTTTATCGTGGATGTTAAGGCTAATGTAAAAGGGTGGAATCCCTCCTTCCACTAGTTTTCCATTAACATCAGGTTCGAAAATTAACTCAGGTTGATCATCAAATAGGTTAACAGAGTCTTCATTTTTAGTGAAGTTTAAAGATTTTCTTATTTGAGATCTATAAGTTTCATGTTCCACCAGTTCTATTAAAGGAACTGAAATTTTAAGTTTGGCCACCTCTGCTCCCAAATTGAAAGGCAAAGAGGATTTGTCTATTTGAACATTTGAAATCTTAGCACCTAGGTTCTGAGTGGTTTGTTCTTCTTTTTCATTGCTTGGAGTCTTTTTAATTGGATTTTCTACTGCATTCTTTGGAGATTGGTCCACTGTTTCTTTGAGTGGAACTGAAGTGGAATGTTTCTCCTTAGAAGGTTGGTCATTAGTTACATCTTCAATAATAGGACAGGGAGGATTTTGACTAGGTTTAGAAAGGATTTGCAAGGTTTTAGTAACTAGAGGATTTTGATTTGGAGCTTTTACTTTCTCTAGTTGATTAGGTACTCCTTTTTTGTTTTGGTCTGGAACATCAGTGTTCTTTTTGCTCCTCAAATTGTATTGTTTATGCACTTTGAAGATAGCAGAGTCATACCCTTGCTTGTAATCAAAAGATTCTCCAGTTTGGGTCTGTAACTGTTGAAGCATGTATAGTTCTTGGTCATCGTGAGTTAAAAAAATAGTTTCTTCTTCATCTAACCCCATTAAGTTGATTTGGGTGTCTAGCTCAAGGTTTTCTTGATGGGAGGTTTCATCAAAATTCTCTTGGAAATGTGGTCTAATGTTCTGATCAGGCTCGTTTTTACCAATGTTTTGGTTTTGGTTCTTCCTAAAGTTTGGATTCCTTACTCGAGGTTCCTGTTGGCTATCCAAGTGAGGTTTTCTTTCAATGACTTCTATTCTGTCCATCAATTTTTCCATTCCTTTAACTAAAGCATCCATTTTTTGATCAAAGGGTGAAGTCTCATCTTTCAGGGGTGTCATTCTCTCATTTCTAACCCTAGCTCTTTTAGCTAGCAGATTAGCTTCTACACTTACTGCAACACTTTGCATATCTTCTAGTGTAGGGGGATTCCTTTCTCTTAGTTGAAAAGCCATATCTATGTCCAATCTATCTGGAAAGCTAATAAGGGCTAAGCCTGGTGGAGGTCTAAGGTCAAGTGGTATTGCATTATATAAATTGTTAAACCTAGTGCAGTATTCCTGAACGGTTTCGTTTGGTCCCCTCTTAAGGTTTTCATATTCAGAAAGAATTTGAAGAGGGTTCTTTTTCTTCTCCCATCTATGTAAAAATTATTGGTAAAAATGTTCTAAACTATCTATATGATTAGGAGGCAAAGATCTAAACCATGTTCTCACTTCTCGAGCTAAAGTTTGGGCAAAAATTCTCACTTGGACGTCTCCTATGTTAATTACATGCAATTCGAAAGAATCTGTCATTTTCTTTGTGTGCTGCTTAGCAGTGTAAGTTCCAATGCCATCAAATAAGGTAATTTTACTCTAATAATCAACTGGTAAGACACCCTGAGGTGCAAGCATGTTAAGAGGGGCATATCTGTGTAACATAGCTCTAAGTTGGATAGGATTGAGAACTGGAGTTGAGGTAACTGGAAAATTTGGGACAATAAGGGGAGTTGGGGTAGCAGGGGTAATTGGTGTTTGAATGGTAATGATAAGTTGATGGGGGAGTGAAGGTATGAATGGTGATGAATGGCGATCTTCAAAAATGTGGGGAAATGATGGTGAGCTAAAAGAAGTGGAAGCAGTTTCAGAAAGTTTAGGGATTCTATCAGAAGTCAGGGATGATTGAGGGGAATTTCAAAGGTGCCGATCAATTGACAAGTTGGCTCATTGGACTTTGGGTTCTCTTGTGAATTTTGAATCTAGGACTATGTCCACAAGTTTACTTTCAGACTTGGTTCTAAAGAGAGAGAGGTCAAAATACTCGTCAAAAGGGATTTCTTCAATGAGTAACCACTCAACAGGGCATGAATTGAATCTAAAAATAGGTCTATGGCTTACTGAACTTTCTTGTCTTCTGATTATTCTTTGAATAAGGTTGGGATTGTCAAATACAGGGGGGAGATTTGGATCGGGATTGGCCCTGGGATAGTGAGTTCTCCCTGAAGCCAGATTTTGAGCTTTCTCTACTTCTTTTTCTTTTATGAGATTTTGAAATAACTTCTAACAAACCTTTTAAGATGCTTAAAAATAAATATTTTAATTTCTCAAAGGTTTACTAAAACTAGGGTTTTGAGATTCCCTAATATGGTCGCCACCATGTTATCACTCAGATTTTTCCCTAGAAGTTATGGAAGAAGGAATAGTCAGAGGTAACCATAAACCAAATCTTTTAGACTCGGGTTCTAGCCAACCTAAGTCCAGAGAGGGCTCTCTCTTTATGATTTAACTTTGTTTTGGGTAGGATTTTAGGCTAGTTCTTAATGCTCAAGGTGATTGTTTTGATTGGATCGTGGAATTAAGGAAACAGATGGGCAGAGAAATTATTCAGGCCATTGGGATATGGATTTAATCAAGAATAGTTTAATTGGTTTCGATCAATCACTAAGGTAAGAGTTCACAGGGCAAGCTAGCACAACAAAAAGCAAATCTTTAGGTTCAAGTGGACGAAGTAGTCCTAACCAGGGTAAGGGGCAATCAAGAATCCTTAACCAAGATTAAGATGAAGAAAGGAAGGATGATCAGTAGCAAAGGGAAATGAAGAATGCTTAAATATGGACTAAAGGGGGGGTAAACTATGGAAGTAAGGGAGTAATTAAGAATTCGCAGACCAAGATAGTTTAGTTGAAAACATATAGAAAGTAAACAGTTAAAACAAAGAGCACTTAAGCTAATTCTGAGATATTATTCCTTGTTCACTTTTTAGAGTTTATAAGAGACACATATGAATATTCATAACATGAAGGAAAAACAATATTTAAACATAAGAGATGATACTTATTTGTTCCAACTGTGCACAAGAATCCTGTGAAATGTATTTTAATCCACGCTAATTACTTCAATTTGTGAAGTTACAAAATTGATACAAAATATATCATAACCATATGGGAATTATTCTAGGAAACAAAAAATATCTTCAACACGAAGATAGAGACAAATGAAGAACTGTCTTCTAGTTGTCCCTTTTATTGTGATTGTACTGGCTGTTGTAACTTTGATTTGGTTCTTTTATATTCTTTGTAGTTGTGTACTGGAATCACTTTCTATCTTCTTCCTACTGATAATATTTACCTGTTTTTCTTTAACCCTGTATTACCTGTTTTACCTGGCAGCCATGTTTTACCATGTAGATTCATTGTAGTAACTTTATAGTAAATCAGTAAGTTTTGTCCACCATTCACTGTCAAGTAACTTCATCATTATCATTTTCCTATATATCTCATCAACTTTTGTATATTTAGTAAAATTTGCCTTGCTTGTAAGCAAGTGCTTGACTTCATGTTCTACGTAAAATATATTATCAAGACCATCATATAGCACCTATCCAGTGGGCAAAGTTTTCACACCAGAGGTACTAGCTTGGTTTCTGGCCAACTTGTTTAATATTTCATTGTAATCTTCTCGGGTCATCAGCTTGTCATTTATCACCATAGGACTAGGAAGTCCTTTTTCTCTTAAGATGCCATACTTTAGCATAAAGCTATCAATGTCTGCTTGGATGCTCTGACATCTTTTCTCCAGATTAAGCATTAGGTTCCTCTTGGTAAGAACCTTCTCTATTTCAATGATGGTCACTATTGTATCATCAATTTCTAATTTATCCAGCTAGTATCTACTTTTGATGTTCAAAAATGTGATTAACTGATTGGCTTCTTCAGGTTTATTTCCAAATTATTCCACTATCTTGTGGATTGCTTCTGTAGCCATCTTGACTAATTTAGTCTGTTCAAAAATAATCTGAATAGATGGCCAAACATCATTGATGGAATCAATGATTTTGGCCCAGAAAATTTCTTTCATGTCTCCCAATAGTTCTTGCAATGTTAAGTCCTTTTCAAGGACCTTTATCCTCTCAACCATTATATGGTTTTTTTGAACTTCTTCTTTTTGTTTCATCTAGGCTAGTTTACAATCAGTCTCTAGATTGGATATGTTTTCTCTTAGTTTCTTATGTTCAGTGGCCTGGATGCTCATTTCTTCATGGCCCTTATTAGTTCAACTATTGTTTTGTTGAAGTATCTGTGCTCGTAGATCCCCCTGTGCCTGCTGATGTACCTATTATTGGTAAGGCTATTGATGGTGGAAGTGTTGGATCTAAGGCAACAACCAATGTGGAGGGTACTGCAGTGGAGACTGTAGGAATTACAGTCTGAGGAGTGGTGACCAAATCACTCTACTTAGACTGTATCAAGTTTTCTAGATCCTTTTAAATTTATTTCAACTGATCATTAAGCTTTAGGACTAAGTCCATAAGCTCTTCCTCCTTCTATGTTTCCAACACTTCAGCTGTCTGAGGATGATGTAGTGGAGGAATTTTAAGTTGCTTCTTCAATGTGGCTATATCATCATTTTTCTTCTTGATGAGCTTCTCTGCAACTTTTACATCTTTGGGATCATGTCCTAGCTCTATGACCAAGTCCTACAAGGACTTTAATCTGGTGTCTTTAGCTTGTGAAGAAGCTTTTTCCAATTTGAATTGTGTTGATATGTTGTTCAATGAATTCTGGAGCTGGTGGGATGTGATTGACTTGCTAGTCAATGTTGAGTAAACCATTTCACCAGTCTATTTGTGAAGCTCTATTTGATCAATAGGATGAATTTCTTTGGCCAAAACTTCAAAATATGTTTTCAAATAATCTTCCATTTATCTTGGTTACTATGTAGTTGGCTTTAGAAAACTCATCTGCATTTTAGCTTCTTTAACGTCAAAGGCTGACATTACTCTTGTTTGATTTGTTGGAGCCATTTTCAAGTAATGAGCATAACATTGGGCTTTTAGCCTTTCATTTCTAGCTTTGATTTCCTTGTATTTTTCCTTGATATCTAGGCTATTTCTAGTAGGAGCGCTGAAGGAGGATACTTCCACGCTCTGTTGCCTTTCCAACAGTTGAGCACGTGAGGTGGAAGGTTCTTGTATCCCTCATGAAGGAGTGGTATGCCTGCTTTCTATCCTTTCTGCTCATGAAGTTGCTGCTGTTTCCTTAGCGTATTCCTACTCTACAAATGGATTCAACCTTTGCCTCTTAGCATAGGTTTTGGCAATAGGCCTGCTAGAAGGAGTGGCATCCTCTCGGTGTATTTTAAGGTTCCTTTCCTCATTTAGAGGAGTCTTCAAAATGGGAGGATTTCTCATGATTTTCTTTGGTGGAGCAAGCTCTTCTGAAATCTTAGGCTATTCAGATTCCTCTAGCTGCTCTGTCCTCTTTGAATGCTTTGATGATTCTGGTTTCTCTAAAGGTTGCTACTTCGATGGACCTGCTTGCTTAGAGGGGCCTGGTTGCTCTGGTGTGTGTTCACTGTGTATTTCTAATTCACTTGCTTCTGGCACCTATACAAACGAATCCTCTTCAAGGCTTCTATCTAGATCAATCAATACATTGTTGACAGTAGTTTCTGTACTATGTCGGTCTACCAAAGTATTTTCCCTCCATTCAAACTGATTTGCATATTGTTCAATTTCAGGGATTCTATGGTGGATATAAGGAGATAATTTATTCTTCTGTCTCCTATTACAAATGAAACCAAAAGGATCATATATCCAAATGAACCTTTGTTTAAATCTCAGTTGTTGGAGAATCTCTTTTGCTACTTTTCCTGCTTCCCTATTGTTACAAATAAATGGGCTAAGCTAATCCTTTATCCTAAGCTGTGCTTTCTTCTTGGCTTTGACAAAATGCACCTCATCTGAGTTGATCAATTGTCTATAGTACTCCAGTGCAAACAATCTCATAGGGAGGTATTTGGGAAATTTGTAGGGAGCGAACTCACATCCATAGATCCTTATTTCAGCGTGGTTTTGGTACAAGTACCAATCCCCCACTCTATACTATTTTGATAACTAAAGGATCCTCCTTATGTCTACACTGATTCTGGGTGAAGGGATTCCTAGCAACATAGTTGCTACTGGGTGTACAAAGAGGTCTATGAGGTCATTATAAGAGTATTGAGATTCAAATTGGTGGAGCAACATAGTCTAGAGGAGTACTAACCGGGGGTTGCCTCTGATATCAAGCTTTTGGATGGTAATTGGAAAGTTATCAGCCTGATAATATAAAAACAAATGGTATAGTACTGAATAATATTTAAATACTCTTTCATTTTATAACCTCATGAATTGATCATGCATTTTATCAGCAATGAACTTGGCATAGTCAAACATGATGGCTGGTAGTTTGCTAGGAGAGTAGATGGACATAAAGGCTATTATGGTTTCATCAACAAACTCACTTGTAGTATAACCTAACACATTGGATATCATGTCTACGATGTATCGGCCAAGGTCTGAGAATATTGTCCATAAATAAAGGGGAGAGTCTTTTGGACTGTATTTTTCTTCCCTGATGAAGTTCTGGTATAACTGAGCAAGGCGAATTGAGGTGAGTGTAGGGTATCTATTCAACAGATCCCCAATAGAAAAAGGAGTCAGGTCTTGAATTATTTGTAATTGCAGCATTTCATTTATTGACTAAGCAGTGATAGTGAAATACAGACTAGTCCCAGGCTCTTACTGCTCTTTGGTTGGGATCATAGTTCATGTGGCAGTAATGTACAATTTCTAGGAAGATGTGAGCCCTTGGGAATTGGTATTTGGTTAGTCCGGATTCCCAAAGCCCTATGTAATCTGCATGGCTTAGGAATTGGTCTCTATACTTGCAATATAGTTTCAAAGAGGATTCAGAGACAGAGGTATCTTTAATCTGGATGTCTTTATCAGCCAGTGGGAGGTGATCTAAATCCCTACAAGGGGTAGTAATGGGCATGATATTCAGTGAAATTGGGGTAGACATCCTTGGTTCTTGTGGATTCAAGGACGACAACGAAGGGTTTACGGTGAATTCTGGGATGAACTGGCTTAATTCAGGTTTTTTCCGAGTCACCAGGCAACTTATCTAACTAAATTACTTAGTATTTAAAGCAATTTAGTTCAGGCTTGGCAAGAAAATAGGGTTTCACGGTGAAATTGGGGTAAACACATGGTTTCAGTTGTTGAATGGAGTAATGTTGTTGGGTCCCTATAATATTAATGATTACCCCATTACTATTGTAGTTATACCCCTTATTTATATTGTTGTGCCCCTATTACCCCCATATTGTTATTTCTGTGCCCCATAGAATCCCTCTTTTCTTATTTTTGTGGCTTTATATTATTATTGTTAGGTCGGCTGGATTATATTGTGACTCCTTAGACTCCTATATATAGAAAGGAGGTTTTGTCATTTGTATCATCAAAGAATTGTTCATTTATGTAATGTAAAGGAGGTTTCCCCCTCAAAGAGGCTGAATTCTAAGGCGTTGATCTATCTTTTCTAAATTTTCTTGAGCTGGTTTCATAACATTTCGTATGAGAGCTTTGGATTCTAGGGTTTCGCTACTCCAAACAGGTCATCGTGGCATTTTAACTATAAATTTTTTTCTGTGACGTTTCAGAAGTCGCAAAAAAAACCCATTTGAGAAGAAATCGCACTGAACCTTGGCTGCAAATTTCATAGATTTTTTCTTGACATTTGTAGAGAGACAATCTGAGGAATTTGGTATTTTTGCAGACTCCTGAGTTATATTCAAAACAGGTGACCTAGGGAAAATCATCATAACTTTCTCTCTGGGGATCGGATTGAAATTTCGTAAGAAGGTACAAAAAGAGGACAGGCTGTAGTTTCTTGTGTGCATGTTTCAGATCGAAAAGTTGAAATAGTGACTCGTGGCACGTCATACAAGTTCGCCCTACTGAATTAGTCTAAAAGAAAGTCACTGTGGGAGATTTCACATAACTCTTCCTTGGCGAATCCAATTTGGGTCAGACTTATGGCATTGGAAAGAGGACGCAGAAGGCTACTACAGGTTGCAATTTCGGAACTCGATGATCTGAAATTACAGAGATACATGAGATTCAATATCAGGCTTATACAAAGTAAAAAAAGGTGTGTATTTTTTTTTTTAATTTTTGCGTAAGCTTGGTTTGAAGGAATTCAAAAGGCATAGTAAAGCATTATTATCAGTAATTGATGCCTCGAAGAAAGAAATTCAAACACCTAGTAAGCAACCTGAAAGCTCTAGCATGACTTATGAAGAAGAGGATGAAATGCAACATGATATAGCAAAATTACGAGACCAAGTGCAACAAGTGTCACTTGCACAAAAAGGAACAGAAGCTAAGATGGATTGTTTAAAGAAAGGCATAGAAGCTAAGATGGACGATTTGAATATAGAATTGAAGACAGACATGGACGAATTGAAGAAGTTACTACAAGAAAGGGTCACTAATGGTGAAAGGGTAGTAAAGGAAACTCATGATGAGAACAAAAGAAATGCTAATCATGATTCCATAGACTCTAATGTTGGATCGAAGACCCACCACATTCCAAAAATTGATATGAGGAAGTTTGATGGCAAGGATCCCGCAACATGGATATTACAGATGGAGCAATTCTTCGATCTCAATAATGTGCAAAACACACAAAAGGTATGTATGGCAACTTTATATTTGGAACCAAATCAGTTTGTATGGTATCAATGGCTTTGCTCTCGTTAACAATTTATCACTTGGGAAATTTTTATGGAAGAATTGGTAGCACATTATGAGGATACAAAAAGCAACACTTTTTTTAGCCAATTGATAAGTCTCAAACAAAAGGGTTCAATAATGGAGCACATTGAGGAGTTCCAAAAATTGAACATAAGGGTAAAAGATATTCCAGAGGAGCATAGGATTGATGTGTTCATAGGGTCTTTAAAGGATAATATCCAACATGATGTTTGCCTTTTGGAACCTGATTCATTAGAGAAGGCATTCAGGTTAGCAAGAAAAATGGAAAGCAAAATTATGGCAACCAGGAAGCATACCACTGACAACTATAAAGAAGGAAGTGTTGTTGCCCATAGTCTTCCACAACCTATAAGGTTGACACCACAACAAATGGAAGAAAAAAGAGCAAAAGGGCTTTGTTACAGTTGTGATAGCGAATACACTAAAGGCCATAATTGTGCTGAGAAGAAATTATTCTACATAGATTGTGAAGAGGAAGAAGAAAGGGAGCAAGAAAGGTCAAAAAAAGAGGATATACTCCAGGAACAAAGCCTAGATGAAGAACAAATAAATCCAACCATATCTTGTAATGCATTAGCAGTAATTACGACTCCTCAAACCATCAAGATAGAAGGACAAATCAAGAAGAAAAAAGTAATAGTTTTGATTGATTCAGGAAGCACCCATAATTTTATTCATTATAAGGTAGCAAAAGAATTGAATTGCTTCCTATATCCAGCACCAGAGTGTCAAGTAATGATTGCAAATGGAGGAACAATAAATTGCTCTGGAAAGTGCCATAATATCAAGCTATCCATGGGAGAATATGTATTGACTAGCCCAATGCTTTCCATTCCAATGGGAGGTGCTGATGTTGTACTAGGAGTCCAATGGCTACAATCCTTGGGTACAACGGTTTTTAATTTTTAAGAACTTTTCATGAAATTTTCTATGGAAGGAAAGGAAGTTGAATTAAGGGGTATTGCAGGGAAATTGGGAAAGATAATCAACTCTAATGGTATGACAAAGCTTCTAAAAAAGGAACAAAGAGGTGTAATTGCACAATTATGTTCACTAGATGTTTCTACATTGGAATCATCTATTTCTCCAGATCTCCAAAAGGTCTTGGATAATCATTCCAAGGTATTTGAGACACCCAAAGGTCTCCCACCTATTCGTGATCATGATCATGCTATCATCTGATTCCAGGAAGTGTTCCTCCAAACATCAGGCCGTACATATATCCCTATGCCCAAAAGAGTGAAATTGAACGTATAGTTGCAGAAATGCTAGAGGCTGGTATAATTCAACCAAGTCAAAGTTCTTTCTCTGCTCCAGTAGTATTGGTGCACAAGAAGGATGGATCATGGCACATGTGTCTGGATTATAGGGAGCTCAACAAGCTCACTATTAAAGATAAGTTTCCCATTCCTATCATTGATGAATTATTGGATGAATTACATGGATCAATTTACTTCACCAAGTTGGATCTTTGTTTAGGATATCATCAAATCAGAATGAAGACTGAAGACATTCCAAAAATAGCATTTAGAACTCATGAAGGACATTACGAATTTTTGGTCATGCCCTTTGGCCTTACCAATGCACCTTCAACATTTCAAGGTTTGATGAATTCAATTTTCAAACCATTCCTTAGAAAATTTGTGTTAGTATTTTTTGATGATATACTAATCTACAACAAGTCTTGGAAGGATC
>Ga0115851_101741_pt1 | contig 11590 bp, 9 predicted proteins | sample InSIn2gowninarea_FD_83865 | JGI IMG/M metagenome (GOLD analysis project Ga0115851, IMG submission 83865)
AAGTCACTAACAGAGCTTTCGAAGGAATTCTGACCAAGGTAGTGAGCAGCTAGAAAAGATTGGGCAGATAGATTTGTTGAGGCCACCTAGGTCTACAACACCACATGGAAGACCACCATAGGGTTGACACCCTATGAACTGGTCTATGGGAAGAAGGCTTTGCTGTCAATAGAATTTGAATACAATACACTAAATATGGTAGCTTAGCTGGACCTAGATCTCAACAATGCACAAAGGGAAACGCTACACCAGCTCAATGGATTGGATGAACAAAGATTGCAGGCCCTTCTTCACATAGAGGTAATCCAGCTTCAGAGGAATATATGGCACGACAAAATATCAAGGAGAAGGAATTCCAAGAACGAGATTGGGCACTGCTCTATGACTCAAGGTATTAAGATTTCAAAGGCAAGCTGAGGACAAGATGGCTAGGACCCTACACTATAGAAAAATGCAATGACAGTGGTTTAGTTCTGACCAGAACCATTAATGATGAAGCCATCCCCATGCTTATCAATGGGAATAGATTGAAAATTTATAAGAAGCCTCTCTCCAAGTAAAAATTCATTGAAGATCTGAATAAGACAATGTTGGTAGTGGAATAGGTATCAACCTCCACTCCACCCACTAACTGAGAAAAATAAAAAATAAAAAAATAAGGACTCAAGTGAAAACCTCTATGAGGTGCTTGAGTCCCATCATTGGGTTGAAAACCTCTTTGGAGGCAGCCCAGTGATGACAAAAACAAAAAAGAGAGAGAGTAATATCCCTGAGTGAAAACCTCCATTGGAGGCACCCAGGGAAGGCAAGTAGTGTGAAAACCTCCTAGAAGCGCCCTGGTTGTCTTTTCAAAAAACAAAAAACAGAGAAAAAAGGAAAGAAAATATTGCCTTTTCAAATGCATTGCAGGTTATAGATGGACCACGGGGAGTAAGGGGACATTCCACAAAGCCTATTACACATCCTCTATACTCTTCTCCATCATTTCTACCTTTTTTTCCCACCTCTTTGTGTTTTTTCTGAAGATTGTGCATCCTACAGGAGACCCTGAGTGTTCTACAAGAGGCTCTTGTAGAAATCACAAAGAGCCCGAAATAGCTTTTACAAATAGTTTGACGAGCTAAGGATTTTCCTTGAAGGCATGTAGGCCATCCTATAGCTATCCACCATCCTAACCCTCCATCCCACACTTACACCACCTCATTTCCATTTGATTTCTTTCCTTCCTGCAAAAGAAAAAACACAGAAACTAGTTTAAAAAGAAAAAGAAAAAAAGGAAACAAAAAGAACAACACCTCTGCAACTCACCTGTAGCTTACCAAATGCCTCTCCATTGCCATCAAAATCCTTAGTATCATCGTCACAGCTCCCAGCATAGGCATCAGCTAAAAATTTTAGAGGAAGAAGCAGCTATAGGAGCTCCTGTAGGATTTCCTGTAACAGTTGATCCCCTTAAAATAAAGCTCCAATAGAAAAATAGGTGCAGCCACATGAATGCAGGGATGTCAGAAGCAAGATTTAGTTAAAGGGCACCTATACAAAGCAACTGAGCACATATCAAAGAGAAGAAAGCATATAGCAGAAGGGATATAGGCATGTAGCACTGAAATCCGAGCATACAACAACAACATAACCTAGTAGCATTATAGCATGAGCATTTGACCTACAGGTAAGTGTCTAATCCTCTCCTCTATTGCATCTGTAGAATTCAGAAAAATGCATGAATGAATGGAATGGTTGGGATTAAAAAAGAGAGGTGGCTAGTTAACTTGCCACCCTCATCTAGTTCGACCGCGCTCATCTAGAGATCCAAAAGACAGTGTGTCTAGTCAACTCATGGAAAATCCAAAAACGCAGGTAGTTGTGGATGTTTAAACTCCAATGAAAATGACGGGAAGTGATTTCTTGTAGAAGGCATGAAGACTCATGATGACATAGCAATGGGGACCAATGTTCCGAATAATGACAATGTACCCTTTTTGCCACCTCACATCATCACCGGAAATATCTCCAGTAAACATAAGTACTCTGCCTCGAACTCAATCACCACCTTTGTTTCCATTTTATCATCATCCTCGTAGCTATAGAAAGCTCCATACCACCTCCATAACCTTGAAACCACCATTATCTATCATTTTCAGTCCTCCTCCTCTTATCGGGTTCTGCAGGAGCATTATTGGGTTCTACAGGAGTAGTAACAGTTCTACAGGAGAACCTCTAGCCATTTCTACAGGAGGCCAATAATTAGTTTTACAGAAGAGAACACGGGGTTTTTTTTCAAATTTGGACTTGAAGAGGTAGGCTTGGTACAAACCCACTTTACATATTCATATATACAAGGGGTGATGCAATTTTAAGGAAGAATTAATCCTAAAGAGAAGAGAAATTGCATTAAAAAAAGTTTGTTTGTTTCTTAAAGAAAAACACAGTTTTTTCTCTATTTCCTGTTATTGAAAAAATTGTTGTCTCCTTCTCCACCTAAGGTATTCCAAAAGATTATAAACATAATGATAGGGGGATTCATGAGGAAGTAACCCCTAAATTTAGTCAGGCTCCATGAACATCCTAAGGTAGTGGCCATTTTTACTAGAGCCAATTGGATGCCATTTTTCGAAAAACTTCGAGGGTATGATGAAGAAGTGACTCAGGAGTTTGCCCTTTCCTTCGTACACCACTCAAAGACCCATGCAACTACTACTTTTAGAGGTCTCACCATGGAAATCACCCCAGATTTTATCGATATGGTTACCAGCCTTCCAGTTGGACTACCCTGGAGCAAAGAAGAAAAGCCATTGGGTCAAGTTGCCAAGAAAACCTTCTTCCAACCAAATGAGCATCTTGTAGAGGACAAAAATGGCATCAACAGAACAAGCATACCTTACCCTTGGGATGAGTTTAGTTACCAAATTATTAAATACATTTCCTATGAAGGAAGGTATAGCATAGTTTATGGTTACCATTTCAGACTTCCGCATGAGTTGAGATATGGCATGGATATTTCCAAACCCCAAAAACTCAGCATTCCCTATTTTCTCCTACAGTCCCTTATAGATGCTAGCATTAAATTGAAGGCAGGAAGTCCATATCAATTGGCTCACCATGGACTAATTAAACTGCTGGTGGAAGAAGCCCTCCACACCTTCACAATCCCCATAACCTGGGAGATCTTCAGAAATATGATAGGAGAATATGATATAAAAGCCCTCACATATGACCTCAGTCCTTCTGAAAGTGAGAGGGAAGAACAAAAAGGGGAAGATGAGGAGGAAACCAAAACAGAATATGAGAAGGAAAAACCTAAAATAGAGGAGGAAACCAAAATAGAAGATGAGAAGGAAGAACCTGAAATAGAGAAGAAAAAGACCAGAGAAGAGAAGAAGGAACCTAGGACAGAAGAGAAAAAGACTAAAACAGAGGAGGAAAAGACTAGAGCAGAGAAGAAGGAACCTAGAATAGAAGAGGAACAGGCTAAAATAGAAAGGAAAAATACTAAACCAGAGAAGAAAAAGACTAAAGCAGAGAAGGTAGAAACTAAAAAAGATGAGAAGGAAACCAAAATAGAGCTAGAGGAAACAAAGCTAGCAGAGGCAGAAAAGATAAAAGAAGAGGAAAAAGGGAAAAGAAGATAGAAGCATCTCTTGAGACACTAGAAAGGGAAGCAGCAGTTGTTCTTGCTACCCTCAACACCCTAGTTAAACCCAAAGAAAGGAGGGAAAGGCCACCATCAATGTATTTCAGGGCCTGAAAAGCACAAGAATAAAAATACGGAAGCCACAACCATCCTCAAAAGAGCCTATCATAATTGAAGATTCCCCTACTGTCAAAAGGGAAGAATCTCCATCCAAAACCCTCATTACTTATGAGATAGGAAGTCCTAGATATTCCACTTGGAAAGAAAGAGTAAAATTGCAGGACACAAAAATAGTCCTACAGTGGGCACAAACTGCTCTACAGGAGACCCTAACAAAGCTACAGGAGACTGAGAAACTTGAGAAAAAGATAAAAGAGTAGACCAAAGGGAAGGATGAAACAACAGAGATTCCAGAACTGGACCCCCAGCCTAGTTTGGTCTCTTATTACAATCTTCTTGAAGGGGGGAAAATTATTCCACATAAATTTGCAGTCCCACTTTTCTTTGAACTGGAAAAAGAAAAGGTGAGCCATAGATGGATGAAAATTGCCAAGTCAAAAGGGGTGGAAGACATTTTCCACATGGAGAACAAGCTGAGAGAAATGGTTAAGGAGTTGAGCATTGTAAGACATACAGAAGCAATCAGAAGATCTCACTTGGAGGCAGGAAATGAAATGTTAAGGAAACAACTGCAAGAAAAGGACACACAATTGGCATGCATGTCTAGCTAGTCTATGGAGGCACTACAGTGCAGGCAACCAGCCAAATCATATGGAATATAACTCAAAGAGCAGTGGCTATAGTTTCAAATCAAGACCTTGGCATAGAGAGGCACCATGCCTTTTCAGGATTATAAATAGTTTACAGACCTATGTGACCAAAGTTCAGCAGAAGAAAAGGAAAAGTTGGTAGAGTTTTATTTACATAACATCGCCCTCACTGATATGAACCTATGGGACCCCAATGCTATGTTGGGGGACTTGCAGCTATGGCCATGGCATCATGGATGAATCATGAGGAAAAAAGTGTGGCAAAAATCAAGAAGTTGATGGCAAAAGATAAAAATGAATCCTTAATGATCCAAGCTGAGCTAGCAGACCCCATGGCTCTCATCAGTGTCCACCAATAGTTTGCAGATAATACTCAAAGTGCCCCTAAGTATATAAATCAGCAAGCCCAGGCTATTGCACATTTTGAGGACATGGAAATATGGCTTGGAGATGACTACATTCATGCCTGTATGAGAAAGTGGAACATACTGCCACACAGCCTACAAATCAGGGAGTATCACTCCCCAAACAGGATGAAAGAAGCATTGAGGAGAGTGCCTCTGTACAAACGCTCTATGCAAAGTTTGAAGGCCAATTGGATTGGCCTCAAATTGAGTTCCCCACTACTGCTACGCCTACTGGAAGGTGTAAAAGAACAACAACAACAGTGGGAAGAGGTGGATAGAAAGGTAGGATTCCATGATAAGGAAGAGGATCTCATATCAAAAGCATGGGATGTCAGGGAGTCCGTCAGGGCCATCAAGGATGAGGAGATAGATAGACTAGTTGCTCAGAGGATGAGCAACACATTCAGTAGGGGGGGTGATGATAAGCCCCATAAATGGGTAATTATATGGGCTCATTTGGTCTCCTAACTTAGCTTAATCCACCATTCTCATTAGTTTATTGTATTTTTTTTATTATATTTATGCTAATAGAGTGAATTGGGTTAGTCATTATGCCATGAAGTCTAATGTGTGCTTTATGCATATTTTTGGTCAATTTTGAGACAAAGTCAAAGGTTTAATGAGCATTTGGCAGCCACTATTCAAGGAAAAGAAGGGAGAGGATTTTTAGAAGGGTGTTCCCCTCATTTATGACCCCCTACCTTAAATCATCCTTCAAAAAGCTCGGAGCACAAGCAGCCACATCAATGCATCAAATGGGTAGCCAAGCAAGTGAAGAATAACTGATGTCTATCTCTAGTCTTCGGAGCCATGCCTCCTTGATTTTAGGAGAGATGTTAGAGGCTTTAGTTGTATAAATAGGAGGGCTTAGGTTCTTAGTAGTTTAGTTGGATGTTAGTCAAATTTTTGCACTTTTGTTGCAGCTTTTGCTCAACTCATTTCGAGCTTACTTTTGTGAACAATTTTATGTAATGTGACTATTATTTTGATAATAGAGATGAAATATTTTCTGACGAAGCACTAAGTTCTTTCAGGGGGCCAAAGCTCTTGGATTAGGGCCCAACCAAAGCCACCCAACACCTCTTGTTTTGTATTTATATGCTTTTGCTTTAGTCCATGAATTAGTTGCTGTTAGATAGATTTCTTCCTTAGTAGAATAGGTTGCTTTTGGTGGTTTACATAGCTATTTCCATTTCATTTATTGAAGTAGGTTGAAGAGTGGTAAGAGAAAGATACAAAAAGGCCTTCAATAGAGCCATGACCTCGTTTCCTCCCTTTGGGAACCATGAATTGAGGCCAAGATCTTCTTGCTACCATAAAATTACAGTTTTGCTTCCTCCATGCAATTTCTAGTGTTATAGTTTGATTCAGAGGTTAATGTTTTGCTTCAGATCCATTTTGCCATGTTCATTTCTATTTCTACAATAGATCTCTTTCCATGATTTCCTTTCCATGTAGCATTGTTCAGCATTTTATTTTCCTAGATCAGAATTTAGGTTAACATGAGATATAGTTCTATTTTTTTGGTGCAGCTAGTTCTTTTCTTGCTCAAATTCAGTGTTTTGATTCGCAACTCTCCTATAGTACATCTCTGCTCATAATAAGTTAGAAGCTGCCATCACCATCTCTTTTGCTACATGTTCCATAGGTCATTCACAGCCCTTCACAAAGCTTCCCTAATTCCTACACCTTTCTCATAAGCTTTCCTCTCGTGTCTTGAACAAATCCAACCATCATTTTTCTATCCTAATCAGCCTTAATGAACTTCAGACACCTTAATACATCCCATTAGTCTTCAACTACCCTTTCTTCACCATTTTTTTCACCTTTAAGCCCTCTAAAACAGTGCTCGGCATTGTCCTGTAGATCTTCCTATAGATCCCTTGTAGCCTCCTGTAGAATTTCCTGTAAGTGACTTTTTGAAGTCCTATCACAGGGAAAGCTTTCATAAGGGTGTCAGAGGTCTCCTAGGACCCCTCCACACCTTCCTACACCTCTGCAAATCCCAAAGTCGCCTTCCATCGCCACCTAATCGCTGCCACATCCACAAACAAATAAAATTACATGCATAACAATTTCACATAAAATACATAAAAATCCAAAAAATATGTTTTTTTTCTTATTTCTTCAAGAAATAGCTTAAATAGGTGTAGTTTACTTCCTCAGTAGGTAATGGCACTCCTTTCCTAGATTTTCACCTCTCTTTTTGCAAAAGTAGGGTTAGTCGGTAAATTAGGGTTTGCTAGGGTTACTTCACATTTCAGTCTTCTTTCTCTTTCTGCAAGTAGAATAACCTCTGTAGGGTAAGATTTCCTTTCTTTCATCACATATAAAGCTTCTTCTAGAATTCATAGAAGTTGGCTTGAGCTCCTAGTGATCTTGTCCCAGTTGACCGAGTGACACCCTGCACTAAGAACTAGTACTTGTGCATACAACACTGTCGCTTCCAAGTTGTTTACGAACTACTGGGTTGATAAAAGTAAAGTAGGAAGCCCTAGGAGTTGCAACATTATTGCTGCAATATTGGTGCTCATCAAAACGCAGGGAAGCAATTTTGACACTACCATCTTGGAACAACGGGTACAAGAGATTTAGCAGGCAACCACTTAGTGCGTTGCTGACCTTGCAACACTTTGAACAGAGTTGGAGGGACTCCACACAAAGATCTCCACATCAACAGAGTGACTTGACGGCAAGTCACAATGTTTTCATTAGGGGCCTATTGGGCATGGAATCCCCCCCCAAGGCATTTTTTGGGGCTTAAAGCCTAAGTTTTGACTAAATCCATTGTAAAGACTCCATGAATTGTGGGTGCCGAGTGTGAAGTCATAATAGAGTCACAGGGTTGTTCACCCTTGTTTTCGTAATGTAATGTTGGTTTGAAAGATCTACCCATGGTTCGTAGACCATGGGATTGTATAAATAGAGAGATGCTCTAAGTGTAGAAAGAAATCGAAGCATGATTAGTCTAAGGGATTGATTGAGTCAAAGTGTAAGTTGTGTCTTTGGGTCGTAGAGTAGGAAAAGGCTTTGCAGTTGAGTGCACAGAGGCCTAGTAGTCTACAATTAAGTGCGCAGACCCTTGTAGCTAAGTGCGTAGGGTAGGTCGAGCCTATAACCATGGGAAGAATTAATAAAAGATAAGTTATACTATATTTTTATCTATGTTTTCCTGTTTTATGTACTATTGTGTATGAATTGCAAGTTTACTATTTATTCACTTTGCGAATGCATATGAATGTGTTGTATAAATAAATATAACCTAATGCATCCATTTACATGAAGATAACTGACTAATGTAAGAAGATAAGTAAGGTCTCGAGTGTGACTTAGGGGAATACTATAGAACGCTACTCTAGTAGCGCAGAAGCCCCACAACCCCTGGTTAGGGTTGTGTGAAGACGAATATATTAGGATGCGAAGGCCAGGGAGTTCGCAAAGTAACCTATGCGCAGGGACTAACAATTGGACTAAATCAAACCCTCAGACATCTCAAGGGTGCAGAAACCTGGATCTAGCATCCCCCCATACTACTTTGGGTGAGACCTCAGTTCGTGCCCCACAGACTATTGCCGAAAGGGCTAGCAGTACAAGGATTTGTTTGGCTAATTAACGCTGAACCTCGGTCAGGCCCCTACAAGCCAACACAAAGATACCCAGATCTAAGCATCATTAATGTATGCCCCTAATTATCAAAACAACTATTTCTTGTATCTCGTTGTAGCAAATACAACCATTGCTATGGTTTTAGTCCAAGAAGAATATGGGATTGAACATTCCATCTATTATTTGAGTCATAATGTCAATGATATGGAGGTTAAGTACTCTTATGTCGAAAAGATAGCTTTGGCTATCGTTCAAGCTGTATAGAGATTTTGCCATTATATCCTGCTTCGAAAGACCACTGTCTTTTCAGATTGCAACCCTATGACATACGTCTTGTCACGTCAATTGCTGGGGGGGAATATTCGAAATGGATCATCATTTTGTAGGAATTTGATTTGGAATTCATCAAATCCAAGTCAAAGAAATCTCTAGTTCTCGCCGAGCTTCTTTGTGACCTTCCTTCTACCACCATCGACTCAACAACAGAAGCATCAATTTTGGATGAGTCTCTATATCTAATTTCATCATTTGACCCTTGGTACGGAGATATATTGATCTATCTCCAAACCCAAACTTTTCAGCCTGATACCTATTGCTTGCAACAACGCTGTATTTGATATCAAGACAAATATTATCTAATCATTGGTGACACCCTTTACCATCGCGGTATCGGTACGATTTTATGGAGGTTCCTCACACATGAGGAAGTCGAGAATGTTCTAAATGATTGCCATTTTGGTGCTTGTGGTGGACATTTATCTAGTTATGCTACCACACAGAAGATTCTTTGTGCTGGTTACTTCTAGCTAACCATATTTAACGATTGCATTATTGCTGTCAAAAGTTGTCATGCATGCTAGATTTTTTACAGTAAAACTCGATCACCACCAACACCACTGCATCTTGTCATCATTGTTGGACAATTTACAAAACTGGGCATTGATTTCACGACATGTAACCCTTCCTCCGACAAGGGCATGGGTATATTATTGTCACTATGGACTATTTTACCAAATGGGCCGAGGTAATGCCTACATTAAAAACAGTGGTGAGATGGCTGCACTTTTTTTCTTCAACCATGTCGTTGCATGGTTTGGTGTACCACAAACTATAGTTACAGATCATTGTTCACATTTTCACAATCACATGATGACTAAATTAACTGCCAAGCTAGGACTTTCATATGATAGTTCTACTCTCTATTATCCCAGGAAAATGGACAAGTTGAAGCCATCAACAAAATCCTTAAGTGAATGCTTCAACGAATGATAAGAGTTCATAAATGAAACTGGCACTTGATACTGCACTCGACTTTGTGGTCTTAATCGAACCTTGGTAAGAAACATAATTGGATTCATGCCTTTTCAATTGGTGTATGGTCTAGAGGTAATCTTGCCCACACAATGTGAATTTCATCATTAAAACTCACAATTGACCTATTACTTGACACTTCTGATGAGGAATCACATTTCTTAGAACTCATCAATCTAGATCAAAGATGTTGTGAAGACGCATTGGCCAACGAAGCACATAAGAAACAAATTAAGGTTTAATATGACTGCAATGTCAAGCCTCACATATTCTGAGAAGGAGGTCTTGCTTTTTTATCAGGAAGCCGATAAATTAGGAGCAGTAAAATTTTAACCACTATGGATGGGCCCCTATATTGTCAAGCGTGTTTTGGAAAAAGGATCTTACGAGTTGATTGATTATGATGGAATTCCATTGTCGCAACCCCGAAACGAGTTGTATCTTAAACGTTACTATGCTCGATTATGCATAGTTAAAAATAGTGTATATATGCTTTGATTGTGTGTGTGTGTCATAGTGTGAATTTTGGAGTTTTTATGTGGTTAATTAATCCACTTTGCATTTTTTGTAGATATCAGAATCTTTGGAACCATTTGTTAGTTATGCCAATGGTGCTAGTCATGGTACGCAAAACCTATCTTCTATAGCACGAACCATATTCGCTCCAAGTGGTGAGTTAGTGTGCTTTCAAGGGATTTGTATAGGTCGTTCTACAAACAATATCCCTGAGTATAGTGCATTGATCAAACTCCTCTTTGATGCCATTTCACTTGGCATTCATCCAATCATCATTCAGCTGTACTCACAACTTGCTGTACTGCAACTTACAAAGGTTTATACCATGTGAAATCCAACTATGTATCGTATGTTCCTTAGAGTTTGTCTCTTGGAAAGAAATTTTGATTGCATTCAATATCAACACATTTCCAAGAACTTTAACACATTGACTGATTCTTTAGCAAACTATGTCTTAAACAAACATTTACGACATATGTAAAATGTAAATTTCCAATCCACATTAATAGTTGAATAGGATTGCACATAACCATATAAGAACATTGAAAGTAAAATAGATATATGTTTAAAGTTTTTACGAGAATTTGTGTCCAACACATGTTGGTCATCTAACCTCAAAACCTCAAAATTCATACAATAAATCATCCTAAGTAGATCTAATGATGCTCACGATAACAGGTCACTGCCTGAGCTATCATGCGAAATAGCCTCATCCAATGACTAGGTACACCAATAGTATGGCGTTGTGGTCTCATTGGTAACTCCTCGATCTAGACATCCGATATACCGAGGGTCAACCCCTTTATATGATCCTACAACTCTGCCAATTTCTTGGTCAGATCCAAATCCTAGAGAACTTCTCTTCCGACATTTGTCCTCATTGGTTCACCCACCTCCTTATTATAGATCCATTGGGCACATCAATCCCAACCTACAGATTAGTACTATTAGCGCCCATAAAACTCTAATTCAGTTGTTACATGCCCTAAATAATTCAACCATCAGAATTCCTAGCTTCCTAAGAAGTTTCATGACCAAAATCATCTGGAAACTCCCTCTAAGTAGATCAACGCAAGTAGGCCTTCTAAGGGTGCGCTTCAATGCAAATCATACACTGACAGGGTGCTACGCAACACACTTGCTCCCTCTTTGGGCTGTGCTAGGCGAATTTGAGGGAATTTCCATTGGGGTTTGAAAGATTCCTTATCCATTAGATGCCTCTAGAAGTTTCTCAAACCTATCTACTCCTTTGAGCTCATATTTGGATGAGGAAGGGAGTTAAGGAACATCAATCCCTTATCCCTTCCTCCATGGAACTAAATTCTAAGTTTGGGAGGGCATTCATTATC
>Ga0115851_101742_pt1 | contig 11587 bp, 12 predicted proteins | sample InSIn2gowninarea_FD_83865 | JGI IMG/M metagenome (GOLD analysis project Ga0115851, IMG submission 83865)
AGACTTTTTATGACGCGACGTTGGAACAACACGTTTTCTGGTGGTGAAAACTTGACGTTCACTTTTGACAACAGGCTTTATGTCACTGAGTAAGTTGGTTTAGATGTCCCCCCATAAACTCGTCATTGTAGTTGTCAGCCAACAGACATTGACTGTGGATTTTTATTGCCTAAAGCTGGAAAGCTTCAAATAGACATGAATCTACATGGAAAGCCAGGTGGTTGTGTGGGTAGGACAAAAATGTAATAACTTTTTAGATTTCAAAACAAGTTTGATGGACATTGAGTATAGGCTGGGAAAAAGTTACGTGGTCGCGCTAAATTTCCCAGTCGGCCAATGTTCAAACAAATTTACGAGTGATTTTGCACACGGCGACCAAAAGCTGCACCAGCAATGCTTTTGTTGTGGCTCCGTCTACAACCCAGACCCGTCACTCAATTGCCCCGTGAACACTTTTCCACAAACAGGTTGTTCTATTAGGAGGGATTTGATTGAATTTTTAGTGAGTACCCGGTGCCAAAAAATGACAGCTGTTTTTTCTGGCACTTTCCAAGATCCCATTGACTCTTTGAACACGTTTGATGCGCAACTGGAATTGAAAATTGATGCTCGAGTGGATGACAAAATGATGTATTTTGAGCGTCGATGGGGGGAAAGCTATTTGCATGGCAAAAACATTTCAATTATAGCTTTCACCGAAAAAACATCCATGTAGTAAGTTTAATTAGAAGTCGGTGGAAAAGAAATTAGATGAAGTTTTTTATCAAGTGGATTAAAAACTATTACACTTACAAGGTAGGACAAAAATTAGCAGTTTTTATAAAAAGGGACTTTTATGTGTTGCAAGTTATAACTTTGATGGTATTTGGGAAATATTTCGCTACGACAAAACTATTTTTTCACTATGGATAATAAATTTTTACAAGGAAATAAACTTTGGATAGAAAGTTGCCAAAAAATTCTCGCTAAAACATCTTAGAAGTCACCAGGATTTAAACTCGCAACCCATAAATGCAACCAAGCGGTAAAAGTGGACCCAATCCAAATAACTTTTTTGGTCCATTTTATATCAAAAATTCTACTCTATCTTACAATGAGCATATTCAGACCTCCTTTAACCAATCACGTTTAGTTGCGAGTATGATGATACAGCTTGCAAACTATCACTAATTGACGGGAGTTTGTTTGTTTTCAACATCATGCGAACTTCTTTTAATGGTTAATTTTTATTCCACTCGTTTAAAATCAAGTTTTTAGACTACAGACCAAGCCTGTTAAATTTCAACGACTCCTTCTACAACACGTTTACACTTGATCAACCGATGGGAAATTGTGCAAGACGGCTGAAGTATAACAGTCCAGACAACGTCGACGAGTCGTTATACCACTCGTGTTTTTGTTGCGGCGATGAGTATAATCCTAGCAAAGAGTTGGGCTGTCCGGTTAATAGTTTTTAGGTGACAGATAAGATTTTTTAATGTGAATGTTGTTGTTAACTGATGTTTTATAGGAAAATATCCACTGCTAGAATAAAAATGGTTTATTACCATGGAAAATAGATTTGTATGTACAATTACAATGATCACTTGGTCCTGCCACGAGCCTAAAACAATTAGCCATTAATTGAATTCCAATTCTATTTCCATTTACTAGATTTGGACGGGTCCATAAAGGCCGGGGCCAAAAATTTTCAAAAAACCTTGACAAAACTTCAGACTCCGGTCTAGACCCTTAAACTTTTTCTTTCCCACTCCCACCTACCTGGACATACGCACACGTGCTCTTCTTGCTCGCCTTGTCGGTTAACACTACTTGCGTTTGGTATGGAGCGTCATCTGTAAGCAGACCAATGATCTTTCCATACTTGGAAAAATCCAAGATGATCGTCGTGTTGTGGCGCCCTTTCTCAATAGGACACGCCAGGCCATTTGTGCATGCGTCGAGGTTGGAGAGTAGGCCAAATGTCGGGATTTTGTGCCACTCGCAGCCTAAGAAGCCGCCCCATGAATAAATCGCGATGTCGAGTGTGAGCTTCGAGTAGGTGTCGGGGGAGAGAAGGTCGGTGAGGACGTAGAGGGGCTTTCTGTACACGATGGGGTATTCATCATTGCCGTCGGCATCGTGAAATTGCATGGAGTAGATGATGCCGCCGCCGGTGGATGATGCGGAAGAGTCGCACCTTAAATGGGGAGTAGTTGGTTGGTGGAGATTGAGTGGAGTTATTTATAGATTGGTGAGTGTCTGGACCAAGGTGGTAAATATTGGAGTTTTTTTGTGTGGTTTTATTGGTCAAGAGATTAAGGATTGAGTAGAATGATAAAGAATTGGATTACAAAAACTTGAAAAATTAGTCCAAGTACTTCAAGTGAAATTTATACAAACAAACCATCACTAGTCTTTATGGAACAATTTGCTTGAAAAAAACACCATCAAGTTTTATTCAAAAGCTACCAAAATTTTTTGCCCGACTTCATGGAATATTAATTAGAATCTTGCTAGTGACACAAATCTTGTTAATTTTTGTTACAGTTACAATCGAGCATTGACATATCATAAAGTTCAAATTAAAAAACTCCTTCAACGACAAAAATGCGTTTTCCAAACCAAACGCTTTTTGCATTGAAAATTTTTACTAGGTCCTTAAAACATTTTTAGCCGAATTTAAAAAATCTATTTTTAATTCAGTGTAATTTAAATGGAAACTTTACTGCATTTAAATAAAAACTTGCCGTTAATTCCACGTATAAAAAATCCAGGTCTCAACACCCAAAATTTTTGTTCCATCCTATCTACCTAACAACACATCACCACCCCCATTTAAACTCACATGAACCAATTAACCGCTTTCTCCGTTCCATTTGGAAACTTTTCACAATTTGGCGGCGCACCTACATGCCTTCCAGACACAACATCAATTGCCAAAAGCGACAAAATAACAAGCACTAGCATTCTCCTCTTCAATCAAAAACAACAATGATGGCAACTTTTTTCCAATTTATACACGACGGAGAGTTGTTGTCAATTAGGGGAAGATGTTGTTGCTCCATTTGGGAGGTTGCTCGCGATAAGAAGCAAAAATGACGGTGATGCTGCGAATGTGTGATCAACAAGTTAAAAGGAGAGGAGCGATGATAAGAGAGAATTTTGTGTTGGCTGGAAAGATAGGGTCACGAAAAGTGTGAATTGTGGAGAGGGGGTATAGAGGAGAGGAAAAAAGATGGAGGATGAGAAGCGATAGAGATTGTAAAAGGTAGAGAAAGATTGGAGAGTAAAGCAATGAAGAAGCGGAAAAGTTGGAGAATGAATGAATCTTGGTATAAAAAAGTAAAAAATGGGAAAACGTGGTAAGAAGTGGAGGCTTAAAGATATGAGAGTGGTGTAAAGTAGAAAGATAAGTAAGAGGAACAAATAGGCTGAAAAGGATGTGGAGTAAGAACAGTTAAAAGTCGAAAGATGGAAAGGCAAATAAGCGAGATTGTTGAAGGTTTTGAAAGAAGATGAAAGGGTGTAGGAGAGTAAGGAAACAGGAAAATGTTTATAGCCAGGGGAGTGAAAAAATGGAGAGTGTATACGTGCTAAAAGTTAATGGTTGGCGATTGTATTTTGATGTGTTTTATTGTGTTGGGTGTGTTGAACGTGTTGGTGCATTCTATGGTTTGATCAAACACATTTTCTTGCTTCACTCTCCAAACACGACAATTAAAAAAGCCTATTTGCAAAACATCTCATTAATTTTTGACACTTCATATCCATTTCTTTTCATGCACCCACAATACACAAATTTATTCACACGCATCTTTATTCAACTCCATGGATTCACCGGACACCCCAGTTTCACACTTGGATTATAAACAGTTCCACAACAAAAGCACTGAGAATAAAGTGATTGGTCGAGTCGTTCGGGCAAATTTCCCCACATCTTCTTTGAGCATTGACCAATCGGATTTGTTAGAATGAAAACGTTGTGGTAGAATGGAGGTCGGATGTAAAGTGGATGGAATCCTTGGTTGTATGGGTCTGGAAATGTTTTATAAAGTTTTTTTCGATAATGTCTCTGGATTTAGTTTGGGTGTTTTATTGGAAAAAGTCTGAAATGATGGGTCAAACGTTGAGTTTAAAAAGACAACGGGAGTTCTTGGCGTAGATTTTTTAATGGTTAATGTTTTTAACGAATTTTTTCACATAAATGAGATGATTTGAAACAGAGCTTTCAAGTTCATTTTACAAAAAAATCAACATAAAATTTTAGGTAGCTATCAATTTCCAACGGGAACTTTTTAGCGCCAAAGTATTTATGCCTGTAATTTTGACTTAAATTGAAACTCCCGTGTTAATTTTTCCAAAAAAGCCAACACAGCATTTTGGCGTAGTTTTTTTAGCAACTAACAGCCTTTAACAACAAAAACTTCTACTTTTTTGAATAAAAATTTTATCCAAAACCATTAACTGGTTTATTAAATGCATGTGGAGATTTTCCCTAAAAAGTCCGCACGTAATTTTAACACTTTTCACCTTCCAACTTCCTCAAAAAATACCTCCCACACCACTCACCATCTGTCGGGTACAAGTTTACGCCAATCTTGAAGAACTCATTGCTCACCCGCATTTTAATTGAACACGTATCTTTACTGTCCGACGGGTAGCAACTAAACACACGTTTTTATGATCAAAAATTCACATAAGGTCTTTCATGTAATTTTCACCTCATCAAATCTCAAAGAAGCAACCCACCCTCGTCCATAATCAGAGTTATAAGGATAAAATGCCAAATCGAAACCGCTCGAATAGCTAGCATTCCACTTTCGCCTCAAATAAATGCGTCGGTCATCAACATTGATATTTGCTCTGAGTTCAAATTGGGCGTTGAACGACTGGGAAGTGTTGTAGATGTTCTGGAAAGCACCTATATAATAAGCAACAATTGACTGGCAGGAGAGTTGGGCTAAAATTAGTTGGATATGATGATTAAAAAAGAGTTGGTGTTGGTTGATGTGAACGATTACAAAAGGGTTGAAATTAGCTTGGTTTGCTTTGAGTTAGGTAGGTAGGTTATGAAAGGTTGGATTGAGTTAGAAAAATAGATAGATTATGAGTGAGGCACTTGTTTACAAAAAAACAAGATAGGATTTAAAGGTACTTTTGCAAAAAAGTGATTAAAATGTTTTCGATGAAAAGTTAGCGCAGGACTCCCAAACCAATTTTTCAAAAAAGCAACAATCCTTAAACCATTGCTAAAATTCAACTTACTGTCATTATTCTCCACTATATTTTTTTCCACCATCGCCAACAATCTATCTACACAACAGATTAGCAGCACATGAACCAATGCCAATTTAGCTTTCATTTCCGCACACTCAAATCAGGACTTGTTCAATAACCCAAAAACAATGGTCATGTTGAGAGGGGGGAAAGCTGATCAAATTTACATGCAAACAATTACGACACCACTTGCTAGCTCTTATCAGCAACATCAACGTTGTGTGTTTTGGTTGATGGAATGCTTTGAGTTTTTATGCGTTAATTGATTGATGAACAATTTATTTACATTAAAAAACATTTGGACGTACTTGGAATAGTTTTTGACACCCATGACTCAAAGAATTTAGCTTTTCATTTTTTGGTCGACATAATAACCATGGAAAGTTAATTTGAATATAGCTGTAATGCAATTCACTAAAATTCAAATCTGTAACTACACTAAACTTTATGCATAAACCAACTGTACCATGAAGCGGGAATGACAAACACTGCAGTCCAAAATTAGCTCTGAATAATTTTTGTTTGGCTTTCCTCAAAGTTTAAACTCCAATTGCCAAAACCCAGCCACTCAACATCACGGATTGCCTCACCACGCCAATCCTTAATCTCCACTCATCCCTCACTCTCCACTGGCGTAATCTGGCGAGCAGACGCAATCTCAGCGGATAAGCACCAAGTAGCTGGTCGAAAAGCCAAGTGGATAAAAGCAGTTGGATGTGAAAAATCCCCAACCGCATACACTGATCAATTTCTTTGATGAGCGGGTCAGAGGATTTGGTATATCCACTTGCTAATCTTGGTTTGTTAGCCGGTTAAAGTGGACTAGGCTGGAATTTATAAAAACGGCTGATCGTTTGCTCAAAAAGTTTTTGTTATGATTGATTGAGCATGAAATGGTGGAGGCTTTGGTGAGTGGGATTTTGTTAACAGGGTTTTTTAATTTTAAAGAAAAGCATGGGGTGTAATTTGAGTTGGTTACTCACTAAAAAAATGTTTGGAACCCGATAAAAGGGCCCTTGTGGAATTAGACTGCGATTTTTATGCAACGTTTTGTTCCCCGTTCGAGTGAACAAGATCAAAGAGTCAATCGTTTATTTGTGTGTCAATAAAGTGCTGCTGGCAACAATTCGTGAAATAACAAGGCTATTTTAATGCTTAATGCAATAAAAAACAAAGAGGTAAAGATGAGTTTTGTGATGACCCATTATTGATTAGCGGCATACACTACATCCCTCTAAATTGTATCCGATCGGCAACTCATCAATTCACCCTCACTACGGTTTGTGGCAACATGGGGATTTGTACAAGGAATTTAATGTGGTTCTGGCACTAACCTTTGTCAGCAAGAATTGATATGAGTTGATACGGGCATACAAGTTATTTAGAAAGTAAGGTGTGTATGGCTGCTAGTTAAACAGGAACCTAGTGTAAAGAGAGAATGACAGAAATGTTGATGGAATGGACTTAGAAATGAACTGGTGTAATGTAGATTAAGTTTGAAGTGACTAGACCTCTTCATCCAAGTTTTGGTTGAGCAATTGATTGATATAGAAGAGTCTGTATTCACCATTTGCAAGACGGAAATTAACCATTGTGTTGCCAATAAAAGTGTTGATTTGTCCGGAGAAGATGTCTCCATTTGGCCCTTTCCAGCATACCTAATCACCAATTTGAATGAGCGAGTGTCATGGTGTTTGTCAAATTCCATAGTAGTTGACCAGGCCCAAAAATGAGTGTAACTCCTAATGGCCGGTTGGCATTTTAAGCTTCTTGATCGCGTCAATGCGTTGTGGGTTAGCCGAGATGCTGTGTTCATCAATAACGTGGCCTAAAAAGCGTATTTTATTTATTATAAGCTGAACTTGCATTTGTTGGGTGCCAAGCTAAATCCCCAATCTTCCAATCTTGTCAAAACATTGTGGACACGCTCATCATGCTTTTGTTGAGTTGAGCCGGAGATAAGCAAATGGTCCAAATAGCAAAAAGCTCTGGGCAAACCACTTGTTGCTTGGTTGATCACTCGTTAAAAATGGGAGGAGCTGGTCTGACACCAAACGGGAGTCTGTCGAACATACCTTGATGTGTAACAATGATAGTCAGCGGTTCGCTCTTGTCGTCAAGCTCCAATTGATAGTAAGCCTCGCTCAAGTCCAGTAGAGTGAAAATCTTGCTGTTTGCCAGTTTTGCAAAGAGGTTTTCCATAATCGGGAGCGGATAGTCGTCGTCGAGCAAACTAGCGTTTAAACCCGTAGAGAAGTCAGCGCACATGCGCAAGTCTCCATTGACTTTCTTGACCCAAACTGCTGGCGTTAACCATTCAGCTGTTTCGACTTTGGTAAGTGTACCATTGGCTTGAAGTCGATCAATCTCCTTTCCGGCTGGAATTTCAAGTGACAAAGCGATTGGACGTCGTTGAACTCACGTGGGTTGTGCGTTTGGTTTGAGCACCAATTTAGCTTTGATCTTTATCCAGCCTCCCAACTCGTCCCTAAACACTTTTGGAATTTGAGTAACCAACCTTAGTGTCCCGTGGAGCTGTCCTTAAACGTGATCATACCGAAGACGTTGATTGCGTTTAGTCCCAACAGTCTTGTTTCTGCCGTGTCAATACACACAACTCTGTTTGGAGCTGTTTTTGCTCCATACTTCATGTTGACCATGGCGGATCCTAGCACTCGGAGTGGTTGTCTACCTGCATGGTTGGACTTGTCTCCCGAGTCGATTAAAATCGAAGCAAGCTGTTTTGCAAGTTTTATTTCGATGACTGTCCGATCGGAGGCTGAGTCAAGCTGAAATTGGGTGAGTTGCTCGTTTACCTTGATGTCCACATAAAGTTTGGCGGCTGGCAAGAGTTGACTTCCGTGACCATGATGAAATTGGTTGAAGACTGTGACTTTTGCGGGTGTGTGAAGTTTGTACAAGTTTGTACAAGATCGCTCCCAATGAGTTTTTTTTTCAGTATTCTGTTTCAACGTGGCCGTGTTTGTTGCAGTAGTTGCAGATCTTCGTTGATTTATTGGTTGCAATTGAGCTGTGTCCAGTTGACGTTTGAGCCTCCTGAATTTTTGGCTTATTAAATTTGGACTTGCCTTTGTTGTTTGACTTTGTCATGTTGACTATAGATGGAGCTGGATTTGCGATTAGTTGTTCATCTTTCTTGCGAGAATAGAAAAGTTGGCACTTGGTGATCAAGTCGGGCAGCGTCACTGTTGGAGTTTCCACAAGTTCTTTGACCGCTATTGACCGGAGTTGGGTATCCTCTTTTGAGCGTAGGCCAGTGACAAATATGAGGCACTCCAAATTTTTCAGTGTCAGTTTGTCCAGTTCACTTTCAGCGATGGCGGCCCTAACTTTCTCACCATATTCACCGATGTCCGCGCCCGGAGCATGAACGATTGAGAGAGTTTCAAGGCGTCGCTGAAATTTGGATTTTGTGGAGCTAAATTGTGTTGTCAGTTGCATGATTGTTTCTGCGTAGGTAAGAGTGTCGGGACTTTTTGGCAGAAGTTTTGCTGTTAGACGGTCGTACTCTTTGCTCTCCAAACTTTCCAGCATCAATCGAGCTCGGACTTTGTCGTCAAGAGGAAGTCCCTCCTCTTCCAACAAAAACTTGTTTCTAGTGTACCATTTTAGAAACGTTTTGTCAGTTTGCGCATCATAGTCGAATCTCGTGAGTCTTTGGCGAATGTTGTTCGCCAACTTGATGACGTTGGGTTGAGCTACTAATGCGGAGTTTTTGGCTGTGGTGGATTGATGCTGACGTGCGTTGGTGACCACGGCTTTTGTCTCGACCAAGATCTCACGTCCCCGATCTAGAATGTCGAGAAAGTAGAGTCTGTCACGTACGCTTGGTAGTCGTCATTGTCCAATTTAGGTGCCTTGAGCAGTTGACAGGCTTCTCACGCATCAATGTCAGCCATCTGGCAACGATCAGATTTGTCTCTTCGTTTCGCGCATGATATTCATCCTAAAACAAGATCATTGTCTGCTGGGGAAAAATGACTTACGCAAATCAGACGGCTGATGGCGGGCGAGTCTTGTGACAAGGTGATCTTTACCATACCAATGGTACAGAAGATCAAGCGGCATTTGCGTGGAAGACTAAACTCGGGAGTAAATATTGAAAAAAAGCATTTACCTTTGATCAACGCTTGAATAAAAGCCAACTTAGTCTTTTGCTGGCCCAAGATTTGAAGCGGTTGCTCACCGATGCAACTAAAATGGTATCTTTTGTTGTGTAAATCAAAGATGGTTTGAACCATTTGAGTTCGAAGGTTTGGAAATTTTAGGAGTTCAAGCCCAAAAATTTTGGGAAATGAAGAAGTTCGAGCCACCTTTGGTGTAAATCACGCTAATAAACACGCCAAATTTCTTGTTCGAAGCTTAATCAATGAGGATAAAAGCGCGCTGTTGTGCATTAAAACGACTAGTAATTGTGAAGTAAAAGACTAGGTTGATAAAACGAAGGAAGTGGAATGGTGATAAAAACCGCAATATGTGCAGGGTCCAAAGCACGCTGCTATTTGAGACGAACAAAAATGATCGACTAATTGGAACAAGTTTGATTACCAATAATAAAAACGAATTGTTGGTTAAAGTTTGTTAATTTAACTTGTCTAGATGGTCCATCGAGTCTCCATGATAACTTTTGTGTAATCTTATGAGAATTTTTTGTAAAATTTTTTGTTATAATTTTTAGCTGAGTTTTAATAAATTTTGATGCTTTTAATTTGCTGCGTAAAAATTTTAGTTTCTTATTGAAAAATTAGCGTGTTGTATACAAAATGATACCATGGCAGTGGTAAAACCACTGCTAGCTTTAACTAACCAACCCACATGTCCATTTACAATTACCACACATTTTAACACTGCATTTATTACGTCATTCGCTTTCAAACATCACGCTCAAAAAGTAAACAATAATGACACACACATGAACTCCCATCGCTACTCCTCAATCACGGCATATGCACTGCCCATCGCTGCAATAAGCAACTGGGTGTCCAACGCATTCCGGATAACAATCTCGGTTAGTTTTGCACACAACTGAAAAAGTGTTTTTAGCCAAAAAATAATTCACTATCCATGAAGAATAAAAAAGCGCCGACTTACTCATATTAGGTGCTCCACCAGCAACCAACACAGCGAAAAATGCAAAGGCAATGATGAACATGATGAAGAGCGAACGCATTTTTGGGTAGTCTGAAAATGGAATAGTGGAGTTAAGTGTGAGTGGAATGAAAGTTTGGTCTAAACTCTTAAAGAACTTTTCACCAAAAATTGCTATGGCTTAGGATTTAAAAAACTTGTAAAATTGAGTGGTGAAAAATGATAAAAATTAGGATGAGCATTTTTCTTATATATTTGCCGAAAATTGAATTTGAAATTCAATGCTGTGGCCATAACAACAAAACCAAAATCCATTAAAAATACAACATTAAAATTTCATGCAAAAACATTACATTTGCACTATTGTTTAACACGAGTCCCGTTAAATTTTATTACTAAATCTCCCCATTTTAATTTTGCAACCACTCAACACATTTTTACACCCATCGAAAAATACAATCGTCAACCAAAACAAACACAAATCCATTGCTCTAACTACTCCAAGCCATTAACTTTCTTCCGTACTGATGCACTTGACCTTGGTGTGTTATGCTAGAAAGTGGATTAGTCGGGAAGTTAGGGACCAATCCTTGCTTTCAAACGATAAACTGCCGGCATAAATTTTTCCACAATAAAAAAATCACCGAATTCTCTTTAAAAATAAGTCCTACTCGTGAGAGTAGGACGGTCCAAAATTTCATCAAAATTCACCACAATGAAGAGTGAATTCAATACCAACCTTTTCGGACTTTGAATAGTCAATTTTTGAGTAGAAATAAACGAAGCAATATTGAACAAGGGCTTTACGAATTGGTATGGGTTTCTGTTTTTCGGGAACTTTCCCATAGCACTTGTGCGTATATGGGAACTGGCGAAAGGGTTAGCTTATTTGCTTTTAAAACAATGAAAGTACATCAATCATCCTTTTCAAACTAACCATTGACAACACTTCTACTCCAGCAAAGTGGCTTCTCAGCAACTCGAGTTGCAGTCCTGTTAACATTGTGACAGTTATTTGGGTCGTCCGGACTGCTGTCTAAATATATGTGTGAGTATGCTGATTGGCCGCGCATTTATCTTGTAAATTTGAAATTTTTGTTTGTTTAAAAAATTAGCAATACGTGTGTTAACTTTTTGTCATGATGATGCAGTAACAATTATGCATGAACTTTTGGGCCGAATATTTGGCGTAATAACGCGAATTTTACTCCTATTAACT
>Ga0115851_101626_pt2 | contig 11584 bp, 6 predicted proteins | sample InSIn2gowninarea_FD_83865 | JGI IMG/M metagenome (GOLD analysis project Ga0115851, IMG submission 83865)
CTGGGATGGGTGAATCCTTTGATCGAACAACAACCTATTTATGTAGGGGTGCTCCAGTGGAGCCAACCCTTGGAAGATCAGGAGCAGTCAAGTATGGTATTTCAGTTATAGGAAAGATGTTATCTATGACCCTTATTACCACCAATAGGAATTCCCTAAGATAGATAAGAAAAATAAGGCAGGGCCACCTTGCTCCATTAGAGATAACTGCCTGAAAGAGGAGCATGTACGATTACAACCTTAGATTGGAGACTGGGTGCCCATCTATTTTCTTTCATGCAACCCCTACAACAGACTTCCATTGTTATATACGTAATTTCGCCATAAAAAAGATCATGCAAATATTACGTTATTGTAACAAATTTAAAAATATGCTCTGCAACGGGGATAATGGCCGAAGAGAAAAGTTTAGAGTGGTTGGACCTCCCAGAAGCGATCCACATTTCTCCGCCTATACTCCTTGATGAGCAAGCCCCCCGAAGAGTGCCTAGGGTGGGTAACTTTACGAATGGGTATGAGGGGTCGAGGGTTTTAATGAGGGGCTCTAATTCGGGGTTGGAAATAGAGGGATGGTTTAAGCGGGGAAAAATTATTGTTGGGGCTATACCATGAGTCCAACTTCATGGTCTTGTGAAGTTACTTAGCCTCACTTTGGTATTGCTAAACTTCAAAGCCAAGGGAATATGACTCACTCACCATTGGCCTAACACTATCAACCTAACTCACCTCACCTGATAGTGCAAACACCTATGAAATGATTTATTCTTACATGTTTTTGAAACCATGGAGCATTTCTTTTTGGATGTATGCTTGGATGTTTTGGAACTGGTGCACGATCTTACTTACAATGCCACTTAGAGAAGCCACTGAGCCACTAATTGTTGTAGAATACAATATATAAGGCAATCTTAACAAATTGACTCCCGACTTTCATTTTTTTGTAAAGCCTCAAAACGAGATGTGTTATGTTGTCCCATCTCCTTTCTTCTGTTCGTAAGCTAAGATTCATGACCGCGAGGGAAAATTGAGAAACAATGCGTAGTGCCTACTAATACTACTAAAAAAAAAAACACATCATGATTTCGATGATAATGACCATTAACTAATATGAAGATTTAGCGAAAGGCACATAGATGACTGGAACACAATGAAGAGGATGATCCATTTCACATGACAGCTTAAAGACCTCCAACATATTCACTGTCACAGTTGTGCATGCAAGAATGCACATTTTGTTGGCCATGTTGACATCTTCAGGGGATAGACAGGCCCATGATAATGTTGAGAAATCTAGGGCATGAATAGTTAAAAGATTTCTTTGCTTGATAATTACGTGTGATATAATTTTACTTCTTAGCTTACAATCTTTTCTTCGTTATGTTATTATTGAGTTCTTTTCATCAAGACAATTACCAATATGCACAATAAAAGACAGGTGACATAGTATGTAGGCTTATTAACTAGGGCCAAAACCTCTCACCTCTTGAGAGGAAAATCTAATCAAAATTCTTGAGTCTAGATCTTCAATTGATAAGTACCAAGACCATGAAAAAGACCTTTGACTCTAGTATCCTCCCAAGAACCTTGTCACTAACCTTGATGCTTTGCCTCTTCCCTTTCTCAACTTTCTTCTTGATCTTGAACTGCTCTCCTCGAATCCTTCTAAAGAAACTCGATCTCTATACTTCACACTGCTTCTTCTCAACTTCTCCTAGAGAAACTCTGTCTCCATGATCTTACTAGCTTCTTATAGAGAATCTCAGTCTTTAGATCTCTCTTTTGGTTACCCAAAATAAGTATTCCACAAGAAAACTCCTTCGTTGCCCCAGAAGAAACTCTTCTTCGCTACCCCAGAAGAATATCTTCTTCGTTGCCCTAGAAGAAACCACTTTTCCGTTGCCCCTGAAGAATATCTTTTTTGTTGTCCCAGAAGAATCTCTTTTTTGTTGTCCCAGAAGAAACATCTTTTTCATTGCCCCAGAAGAAACCTCTTTTTCGCTACCCTAGAATAAACCTCCTTCACGCTTCTCTTTGTAGCCTTATTCTTTGTACTTCTTCACCAAATGCTGGTCGAGTTACTTGCCTTCAAGTGAGGCTACTTATACACATCAACTCATGACCCTTAGGAAGACATGATGAAAAGTAGTGAGGCTGAGTTCTTCTAGCATGTTCTTCCATTGTTGTAGGCCAACTTGAAGAGAATAAGTGACAAGGTCTTGGAGGATACTTTACATTGACAAGATTGACCTTTTACAAAATGTAACACGACTTCATTACATGACAATGACTTTATCATTTTATGACTAGATGACAAATAATTCCTAAAGACTCTCAATGGGAGTCTTGACTCAAAAATAAAATCTCTTGCTTATGAAACCCATGAAGCAAACAATACAGTAAATTTGTTTTTCTTCTTTACATCACGTTACATAAAATCATAATTACATGTCATTATGAAGACCGAACCTAGTTACACTTTTCAACGCTCCCTCTTAACTAGGAAGGTATTCATAATGGTACTTGGACTTTCTCAATCTGAAAAATTTCTCATAAGAAGAATTCAGATTGGTAACTCATTTGTATAGCATCATATCAACCAACATTGTTACATAACAAGGCCTTGACTAACAACACCATCTCTCCACAAGATCTGAGCTCAACGCTGGCGAGACCAATGATTTATAGACACTCTCATTATTGTCTCTCTCGGAACATCCCCTACTCGGGTACTCAGGTTGTGTTCCATGAGGAATATTCTTATCTTGGACTCCCCATCCCTCAAAGATATCGGTCCTCCACGACTACTCTCCTGTTGGATGCCCTATCTCATCCTCAAAGAGTATCAAATGCCAAATGACTACCCAATCCTCCATTCTGTCTTCCGAGGTGAAGACCATAATGACATGTCTATCTCTCCCTCTCAAATAGGGAGGACATATTCCAATAAAGGAATGTACTCATTCCTACAAAAGGAATGTACCTAAGCTCCCTCTTAGCTTAGGAATTTCCAAGTTTCTTCCGAGTAAGAAAATTCTTTTCAGGTTCCCTCTTAACTAGGGACCTATAACAACTCCTCACGTGGAGATCATGGAACAACCAGCTGCTTGAAGAGCTTTTTCCTTCGATGTCATCAATTTATTCTTCGTCATGGAGTCTTCATCTTTCGGGGATTTCTTCATAGGGTACATACCATCCATCACTTTCATCCATGAGTTAGTCATGTTCTCATTTCATTAGAAAGTGATCCATGAGATTTCCATATGGATTTGCTTCATGTCATGCTACTTTATTCATGACATATTTTCCGGAAGGATCTTACATCCTTCTGTATGGTCCTCTTGGAAGTTATCTGCAGATCTTCCCTTTGGCAGTTCTACATAAGCTCATCCAAATATTAGTTCAAAAATAATAAATGAATACATAAAACATTGCCTTTATGATGGCCTTTATCATGACATCTTCATGTAGGTATCAACATCCTATATGCATGTTACCATATCTCCCAAAGATATCCATTGTCAAGGGTCTCCATCTTTTTCTGACTCTTATCAGAGTCTTCATATCTTTTTGGGAGATATTCTAGTCAACTCTTCTTGGTCTCATATGTTGAATGTTGTCTACCTTTGCTGCATATTTTCACAATCTCTTCCTTTCTTTTCACACTTCGTTCCTAGGAGCTTCCAATCATATTTCCTCAATTGTGGTCAGCTCCTTCATGATTCATATGAGAACATATTATGTTGATTTCATCTAGTGTGACTTATGTATTTATGCAATATTTCGAAGGAGGAGATCCCTTCTTCTTTTGATCATATTTCCCAGGATGGAAATAGTGATCCATATTATCTGCAACTATATGACATGACTTTCATGATATCCTATGTAAGCATACATATCTCATCTTTCCTATCAGTCATCCAAACTTCCTGTAACAAATTCATTTGAACGAAATAACTCTATCCTTTATACCTGCTTTCTTGTTATGTCATCATACCATCATCCCTTGAATCCCACGAGTTAGTATTCCTGGTGAAACTCTTGCTTTCCTTTTAGATAGGTGAATCCTTTGAGGATGTTTCCTTATTGACTATTGTATGATGATCCCAGTCGATGATGAGCTCTTACTTCTTTCTATAAGTATCACTAGAGATTGCAATGAGGTTCCCAAGAGCTCTTATTTGTGATCAATAGAATTCATTTCGTACATCCTTTATGCTTCCCATGTCAAGATCTCTTACTTCTAATGCTTCCATCACAATGCATCCTATCTTATTTACACTACTTCCTATCTATAAATTACAAGCGAAAAATACCTTCTGAAGAATATCATCTCAGTCATAGTAGACATCTTTTGCTTCTTCTTTCTTAAGCTTCTTTGTCTCAGGTTATTTCACTTCCTCAGTAATATGGGCTTCTTCCTTGTCCCTCTTATGTTTACGACAATCTCTTCTATAGTGCCCAAGTTTCTGATAGCCATAACATCTTTCCTTAGCAATGTTCTTCTTTTTCTTTGGAGGACCAAAATTTCCAAATCTCCCTTCTCTTTTTGTCACTGATTGATCCCTTCTATATGATCTTTTGTTACTTTCTTTCTTCAACCTCTCTTCTTCTGCCTCCCAAAGAGACCATAATTTGATGAATGGGATGACTTCCCCTTCCTTAGTAGATAGGAGGTTACCTTGTTCATCAGTCAATGCATGTAGAATAACGGAGATCATTTTGTTATCAGATACCATCTTTCATAGTTCCTGCAATTGACCTTTTATTTGAGATGATTTTGAAAGACATGACAATATTCCTTCATCCTTTGATACCTTCAATTTATAAATATCATATCTAAGTGATATGATCTTTTCTATCATGCTTTTAGAGAAAAGTTCTACCAATTTATCATATATTTCTTTAGATGTCTCTAACTCAGCTACATAGGGAATCAGAGGATCTTTAATAGATTCCTTAAGAATCTTTTGAGCCTTGAGATCCCTTTCCATGTATTCAGAGAATGTTTGTTCTTCGGATGGCTTGGATACGTTTCCATGGACACGATCAATGACTTCATTTACTTTGAGGACTATGCCTATCCTTCTTTTCCATGCAAGGAAATTTGATATCCCAACCAGCTTATGGTTCTCCTTGAAACATGAAGTCATTTTTACTAGATTAGATTATAATAAGAAAGGTATTTACTTGTGGAGATAGCATCTTCAACTTGATGACGAACTTGTTGCTTTAGATCATCCTTTTAAGAAGGTTCTTACTTCGGATAGGGAAGACTGCCTTCTTTAGGATGATCTTTTTCCAAATGAGATCCTTGCTTCAATAGAGAGAAGATTGTCTTTCGATCTAACCTTCCTTAGATTTGAAGAGATTCCACTTCTTTGGTGATGTATGAGTGATGATCTCTGAAGTGCTTCTAGGGTTTCGGTCTTTCTTCGTGCTTTCTTCTTGAAGATTATTTCAAGACTTTTGCTAGAGTATATTTCTTCGATCTAGGGTTTTGGTAGATCATCTCTTCTTCATTCTTTGAGGCTTGATTCTCATATGTCTTCTTGCTTGAATGCCCCTTCTTGACTTTAACACTTCTGCTAGAGTATATTTCTTCGATCTAGGGTTTTGGTAGATCACCTCTTCTTTTTTCTCGATTCTCATATGTCTACTTGCTTGAATGCCCCTTATTGACTTTAGCACCTAAGCTCTAATTCCAGGTTGAGAAATCTAGGGCATGAATAGTTAAAAGATTTCTCTGCTTGATAATTGCTTGTGATATGCTTTTACTTCTTATGTTATAATCTTTTATTCGTTATGTTATTATTGAATTCTTTTAATCAAAACAATTACCAATATGCAAAAAACCCTATGCAAATTGTATCTCTGTTTGTAAGTTGAGACCAAGAATCACCTCTCTTGCTTTTGCCACTCCTATATTAATTCTTATTATAATTAATAATAATAATAGTAATAGTAATTTAAAATAAAATTATAAATTATTTATTTATTATAATATGTTTAAAATTATAGCAATATGCAATTTATAATGAAGTAAATGTTATAATAAACATTCACATTTACCAACCATTTAATTTATAAGACTACACTAATTTACGAATCATAAAATAAAATGCAAATCATACTTAAATTTTTATTTATAAATTTAAATGGTTACCTAAGCATTATTATTACGTTGAACTCTAGGATCGTTTGAGTTGTATTAGTTTGTCCATACTGGATACATTTTTCAGTTTTATATATATATAATTAATATTAAACCTTTTATGTCCATTTTTGAGTGACGTCAGCGTGGTGTGTCCTCCGCTCTGCCTTTCGAGGGTGAACGTCAACCGACAGACGAATCACATGCCAAACATATTTGATGGAGGCTGCAAATTTAATAAGGCTACCGTCAACTGTTCTGTGTACAAGATCTGCATGTAGGAGAGATCTAGCATTTCGATTCGTTGACTTGTTTTGGTTGAATCCACGTAGGCTTTCCGAATCCATTCGGCGTTATCTTATGCATAAATAACCAATAATATTTGGCCTTTCATGAGAGGTTCATCAGTCTAGTCAAGATGAAGCTTGCAACCTACGGAAAAAAATGGAGGTAAGAAGGGAAGCCGAGACATGAGGCCTTTGAAACCCTAGCTAAAAGTGTTTAGCAGAGAAACTTTAGTTTTAAACGTTTCCACCCTGGGTAAGTCCTTGAATGACATTAATGGAGCTTGCTTGTTAGATCTGCCACTCTGAATTGTCGTGTTTTCTGATTCCTTCGACTGTCTTTTCTATTTTGAAACTTGTTAGGAATTCTTGACGCATTTTCGCTGTAAAATTAGAGAATTAATTTAGCGATTTTCTTACGATTGCCGATATTAGAGTGATAAAAGTATTGGCCCTTGGCTTTTGGAAAGAACTATCTAGGGAAAACATTTTTTTTGTAACAGAGCTTGGGTGACTGCTTAGGAGGAGCATGAAGAGGGATGAGAAGAGTTACTCTTATTAAGCCTTTGCTCTAAGATATTGAAAAAAGTTGTTATTTTGGAAAAGAAGAACCACACGGATTAAATCACAGTGGTCAGGCTTTCGCAGTGAAGATGTTATTTTAACCAGTTTTGCTGTGAATGTTCTTTGTTTTGTGGAAAAACTCACAAATTTCACCTGTGATGTTATTGTAGCTAAGAATTGTTATTGCTGCAGTTAAGTCTCTGCCGTAAAACACTAAGAATGTCCTTATTATGATTTTATTTTATATTGATTAAGTTAAATACATCAAGTGTTTCTTAGTTGGATTGCTCTGCTAAGTAGTTTTTCTCTCCTAAGGATTTGCGGGACAGGCAGGGCTGGCGTTCTGGAGATTAACGCTGCCTACGAAGCCATCGGGAATGGACGAAATAAAACACAGGCCAATTTTTCTTGGATCCCTCGGTTATGTCTTCAACCAAGGCGTTTCAAACAGATGCCTTCAATGCAGATTAACACGCTTACGGCGAAGAGGTATGCCTCCACAGTGAATTTTTTCTTCTAAATAGTGTTCTTTAATGCAAAGACCCCAGATTTTAAAACTCATCGTTTAAGTTGCAGAATGGCGGTGAGGTCTTTTCAGAAGACGGGTTTCCAATAAAAAAATTCCACAAGTTTGTTTATAACTGCACGCATGAATTTCTCTACAATAATAACTGCTGTTTCTGATGGGAGAGGGCATATACGAACCCTCGATTTGTTATTAGAGTCTCTCCTGCGTTCTTTTCTTTAGAGTTATGGGATTGTCAGGTTAGTTATTTTCATGGGCGGATCTGCTTCCCTATGGCGATTTTGTTTTTGTTGTTGTATCTACTGGTAGGTGTCATCTCGGCATCTTTGTTGTTAGATAATTTATTACACAAATTCCTACCTCTATTTATTAGTCTCTATTGCAGAAAACCCTTTGGTAGTCGAGAAGTATTTTTTGATCTTTTTGTAGACTTGTGATTATTATGATCGTTAAGGATGCAGAGGAGCTTGCGCTTTCTGTTGCACAGTTCGTCCAAAGCGAGGGTGCATTAGAGACCTATTATATGTATGATGGAGAACAAATTTTGGTTATTCAGCAGGAGGCCCTCTTATTACTGATAGCTATGACTATGATGCTTCCGCTGATGAATATAGCATTTTGAAGCACCCTGAATGGATCACCTTAGTGACCTACACAAAGCCATTAAATTTTGTGAAGTAGCATTGGTTAATGTAGATCCGAAATACGCATCTCTGGCCCTGGACTAGACGCACATGTTTACTCGGGTGGGACAGGAAATATGTTGAACATTTCTTCTTAAGTATATGACGCCACTGTGAAGTTCAATGGGAACGCTCATTATTTGCCTGCGTGGTATGTCAGAATCTTCCTTGATTGCAAAAATGTGGCGTTTCACACAGCAAAAATAGGTTCCCAGAATACTTATGTATAAATGAAGCGAACAGATCAACCGTTGACAGGATCCGTTTATGTGAAAACAGAGGATTTTGGAATGATAAGGTCAAATTGGAGTACACAAATCCCAAGAGACACAATTGAAGACTTGAGCAACTAGTCATGGTACATGGACCCAAGTCTATCAAGACAAACTATTTCTTCATGATCGGAGTAAACCGATTTTCCATTCGCAAATATTTTGAAAATTGAACAAAACCAATTCACAATGCCCTCTCATTTTTGTAAGTAATAGAAGCATATGATAGGAGTAAACCGATTTTCCATTCGCAAATATTTTGAAAATTGAACAAAACCAATTCACAATGCCCAAATCATCTTCGGATAACACACTTTCATATATAAGGCACTTCCATATCTTAGCAAAATATATAATTTCAGCCACACTTTTCCGATGGATCCTACATACATACCACATATATCATAGACCATGAGATCTTACATACACACATACCATATGCATCAAGTAACTCAGAAATATAGCTCCAAAATAAGACACCTAGATAAGGGCAAATTGACGAGTATATATGTCATTGATTCCTCTTTGTATTTGCTTTGTAGGCTTCATATCTCGAAATGAGAGAGAAGCCTCCAAAAATTGGCGTATGCCGCTGATAGTGGCCAACACACACGGTATTCTTTAGTAAAAGGCGAAAGAATAGTTCGCTCTGTGTTGACCACACGGCTCCGTGTCTATTTACATTAATCGCCCGCTTATTTGTAGTCCGTCCTCTGTCGCTTCTTAGTATCACAATGAATGTGGGACGGGACGGCGCAGGCTATCAGCATACACACCTCACTTTTATTTACTCATAAATTGATATTTCTAGTAAATTTGTTCAGGTGCAATAGAAAGCAGCGCATCTGATTCAATAAAAACCAAGTATTTCATCATCATCACATCTTAGTATGACATCATGATAAAAATAAATAAAATGTAAAGAATTTTCACATAGTTACAAAATATATGGAATGGTTTACACATTCAAACTTTATCCAATAAATATGATAATATGTGAATTTATATTTTGTTTTTGATGGCGTTGAATTTAGTTCTACTATCGAAAATATGATTCAGACACTACTATTGGAAGACTTCTTGAATTTTGTTTACCTAGATTCCAACCACTTTTAGTAGTCCTCCGCTGGATACTTTTTCTTTTTAATGGGATTCTCGAATTTGAATATTATATTTTTAAATTAATTTCAATTTAATTTTTGAACAAATATTTTTAAAAAATATATTAAAATATTTTTTTGGTTATTTTAATTTTTTTTCCAAATACCAGAAACTAGTCAATAATAAATAATATATATTATTATAAAACCTATTCGTTTGTTTGTTTATATTAAAAAAAAGAATTTCCGCAATAAATGTATAATAACAACTAATTTTACTAAATATTTAACTTTCAATTTATAACCTATCAACTGATAATATACCTCATTTAAGTAGTTTATTATAAAAAAAAATAACAGATTCAAGTAAACCTGAACTCTAAGAAACAAAATGCAAAAATCATATTTTCAATTTATATTAAATAGAAAAATATACTATAACCCAAATATGTATGAGAAGAGAAATAAACATGAAGTTTTCACGTAATAAATGGTGTCATTACTCTCAAATCTCAACACAAACTTTAAAAACCATGAAACAAGATAATTTTTCCATTGGTACTCATTTCCTGGTAAAACAAAGTACTTCAATTTCACTATTTCCTTGTAACACAAAGTACTTCAATTTCACTAATATCAACATTAATGTGTATGCGAATAATTTTGATTAAAATAATATTTAAATAAAACGAATATCGCAGCCTCAATCGAATTTGTTAGAGCTCCTACCAGTTCACGTGAAATATTGTAGGTAGAGCCGAATTGGTCGAGGAGAGTCAGTAGCGGGGAGTGTCTAGAAAGATCGTTCAAAGGACAAAGGTAACCTCCGACCGACCACAAAAGAAACATGTGCGTATAATTGGGCGTGTTTACAAAAAAATCAAACTGCTCAGGAAATGTGATAATACTGTTCAAAATCGCGTGTTTACAAAAAAATCAAACTGCTCAGGAAATGTGATAATACTGTTCAAAATCGAATTGGTCGAGAAATGTGATAATTTGAACTGCCATTGTTTGTCGTTAAGATCGGAAAACTGTTCAAATTTTATTTTTATTTTATTAAATTTGCCAAGAGCCTGACTCTACTTTGGCAATGGTCGCTACTTATTCTCTTTTTCTTAGGGAACTATTCCCATGCGCTCGGTTATTTAAAGGTTGCTTTGTTGAACTGGTCACACACCTCCAATGCAAGAACTGGTGCAGCGTCTGGTGTCTTCCAATACTCCTTTGTGCTATCAATCTCAATGAGCATTGCCAACAATATTGGAACTCATGGTCTCACTTCACATAAAGAGCAACCCTTGTGTATGTATTGGGCAATTGCATTGCATTGCAATTCACAACTGTTGTGCCTGTAAATAATTATACACCCATGAGTGTAATAAATTTTGTACATATAAGTTTAGCTTAATATCAAATTAATAAAGCAAATTCCCTTTTTAAATTATCTTTGAACCTAATAATGAATATGGCGGCTAAGAGAACATATTGCAAACATATCTACATAGTAGTGGACATTGTGGAATGCCAATGACAATGGTTGGAAAGCTAAAATCATCCCTCTACTTTTCATCGTCGGCCCTGCATGACGATGGTTCGTAGTACTTGCTAATGCCACCGTTTAAAAAAAATTGATGGTTCGTAGTCGGGGGTTTCTTTAGGTTGAAGAACAGAATGTAGTGGACAACCACATCTCATCCTTTTAATTTCCTTTTCATAAAGTAAACATTCAAACTCGGTTTACATATTGCAACAAACCATTGTAAAATAAATGAAAAAGAAATCATGATTGCATATAAACATAAACTTATTGCAGAGAAACCATGCCAAAATACATGAAATAAATAATGTTTCCATAACAGAATATAAACGTGGGAAATTGATACAAAACAAAAACAAAATCGCCATAGGGAAGCAGATCCGCCCATGAAAATAACTAACCTGACAATCCCATAACTCTAAAGAAAAGAACGCAGGAGAGGCTCTAATAACAAATCGAGGGTT
>Ga0115851_101743_pt1 | contig 11575 bp, 4 predicted proteins | sample InSIn2gowninarea_FD_83865 | JGI IMG/M metagenome (GOLD analysis project Ga0115851, IMG submission 83865)
TTATCGACAGGGAAAACTACAAATTAGGTTGAAAGGAGAGTAGGACCATATAGTTCAACTAACTCTTCAAAGAGTGTTAAATTTAGGGCAGGAGATTCAAAAACCAGGTACAGACCAATTAGAGGCTACGCCACAAAGTTCGCCAAACTTCAATCTTGAGGATTGAAATTCAGTGAACCTCAAACAAATTGAGGTTCGTCAAACCTTATGGCCATTAACTAAGTCCACAGCTCAAGCTATAATCTATCCGTGTAGTTTCCATATCCATCATAGCATTTTTATATTTATTAATGTGGCCTTCTTACTACTTTAAGTTTGAATTTCATTTTAAAGTTTATATATATATATATATATATATATAAAAGAGATGGCAAGAACGTTGAATTTTGGGTAGCTGCAGGAGATATTCCCCAGTTACATTAGCCCACAAAATAATAAGGGAAAATTCAAAATTGAACTCAAGTTGGCCACGAAAGAAATTTAAAATGGAAGGAAAATCAAATTTAAAATTTGAATCAAATTAATTTGTTAAGGTCGGCTCCATCTGTTCAAGTCGGCCCAGCACAAACAGACGTGCCCCTTGGGCACCACAGGACCACTATATATACCAATTCGTCTCCCTCATTTGCACACACCAATTCAGATAATCTTTTGCTCTGTTCACTCATGTGAAGAGGAGGATTTCTGGGCTTAATTACACATGCAAAGGAGGATTTCTGGTCTGTTCACACATGCATCAAGACCTTGTTTCTGTATCTGTTCTGAGAGGTCCAAAACCCTAGAATGCTGTCACAGGAAGCCTCGGGACCGAAGGCATGAAGTTAAGAGAGGGCCACACATGGAGAAGAAGAACTGAGACCTTAGAGTGAATGCTGATCATTGGAGAAGAGCTGGTCAAGCCCTAGGAATCTGTTCATGGCAGAAGGATTGTTAAACCCTTGGAATTTCCAGGTTATCTTATAAATCTAAGAATGTACTTTTGATGAACTGATCAATTTCTTCTAAGAAAAGATTGCTGGGTTTTTCCCTAGTTAGAGTTCTCCTGGATAAAATTTTGTGTCTCTTGTTTTTGGCTGTCTCTTCATGATCCTACTGTTATTATTGTATTGTAGTTGACATTTTCTATGTATAATTGCTTGATGATGAATGTGACATAAGATGAATAAATTAAGAAATCATCAGAAGTAGTTATCAGTCTAGAAGATCATGAAAAATCAACATGGTTTCAGAGCAAGGACAAGTTATGGTCTGTGCTTGAAGAAAGTTCTGTGCAAGAAGAATAGGCTGAAGTCTGTGACCCATCCAAAGTCTGTCACGGCCAAAAATATCAGACTGAAATAGGACACAGGCCGGAGGCCTGGCCACAGGACCGAGGGCCTCAGTCTGACTGCAGACGGGGGCAAAAAGGCCTCAGGAGGCAGTGAACAGGACCGAGCAGCCTCAGGCCTGTGGAAAGGCCAGCAAGGCACAGAGAGGAGCTGTTGACAATGACAAGGAGTATCTAAGGCCAAGACTAAAGCTTGTTTTTGAGACTCTCACTGTGGCTAGAATTAAAGCTATATATGCTTGACAAGTCCAAATGAAAACCAAGCTGAACTGATCAACAGGAAAGTCTGTGAGGATACAGTTCAAAGATAAATTTTGTGATCTGTTTGAGGGCAAAGAAGGCAGACTTCTTCAAGCTTGAGAGGATGTTCTGATTGCATTACAGAGAAGTTTTATACAACTGCCATGCATTTTTCATGATACTGCTTATGATGCATGCTAACAATATTTGTCTGTAAGGGACCTTGTTGATGATTACATTCTAGTGGAGCATTGGGCTGTTGTATAAACAGAGAATTTGCACTATTTTTGCTATAAGCCAAGTACTGTCATGACCGGGGTGCTGTAGCTCGAAGAAGGCAGAGTACAAATCTTATAAAGGCTCTATTGGATCATTGATCTTAATACATTTGCTTGGACTGAATTACCAGAAGTAGATATTGGTACTCTGACCAAGACGGAACATCATTGATTGAGTGGTAACATGGCCAACTGCTCACTAAGGCAAGATAAGACCTGCTCAAAAATCTTGTACTATTGTGAAAGTGTAATCGAATAATGGTACTTGACAAGTACGTGTAAGAGATGTCTTGTATTTGCTGTCAATGTTTGCATTGACTTAGATATATTGCTAGGGTTTTGCCTGAACAGATTAAAAGAGCCAGAGAGAAAGGCTCTCTCGTATAAAACAAGAAGAGTTGTAACACTTGTGCTAAAGTGTGATCCCCTCTTGGAAGAACTGGTAGACTTTAGGTTTTGTAAACCCTTGAAGCCCTGAACCATGATCCTGAGTTTATTCTGAAGTCTGTATTGAAGTTGTGGCATAAACTTGAATTTTTGAAGCAAAACCTGAGCCCCATTTTAAGTTGATCTTTAGACCTTATGTTGTAGCAAGATTGTGCTTGTTGCTGATCACAAGGGTTCATTACTGAAGCTACTAAGAGTATCAATGTATTGATAGCTGTTTCTTAAACTGATGTTTAACTTGCCATGGCTAAGTTTAGCTCATAATGATGCCATTGAATATAGTGAGTGTGTTGGCTGTGTCATGAGTGAAGGACTGCCTGAGCTAAGAGGACAATTGTTGCCATTATGACCATGAAGAGGTTTTATACTGCTGAATCTGCTTGACTAAAGCCTAGTACTGCTAGGGCTGTTGATACAGATGTGTATTTAGCAGAATCATTTATAGCAGGAGTGCTAACATGATGGCCTAACAGCAAAATGACTGATTTAGTACTAAAGCAGCAAGATTGATAGTAATCAAAAGGACAGTCTGATACAAAATTAAAAATCCTAGGGTTTGTGGAACGAATCCCTAAATCAAGACCTATAATGTTGAATACAAGTGAAGTGGGTGTGATTCATCATCATGATGGCATGAAGATGACTTGGACAAAGAAACCCTAGCACATGCAAGGAAGCAAAGGAAAGCAACATGCTGATGATGTGGACAAGGATGATGAGTTTGCAGACAGATTTCAATGATTTCTGCATGAAGGCAAAAGGATCAAGAGGGAGTTGACAACTCTCAAATCAAAAGATAAGTATTTTTCTTCCTCGATTATTGCTTTATTACTTTATTATTAAGTTAGCCTCTTGTCTTTGTTTGTTTTGCTGGGTTATAATTGTTTCTTCCATGACCTCTTAATGAGGGTTGTAGGTACATCGTGAAGGTTGCCAAGCTCAGGGAGAACAAAGCAACGTTTGTGGCAAGAGAACTCTCCTAGGATCAAGCATAAACTCAGCTAGAGTGATTTGTGTTCGAGAGAGAAATTGTAGTGACATCTAGAACCATGCCTGATGACCGGAAGAGCTCAGGTTAAGACAGAGCAGGCAGGCCAGCAAGTTTGAAGGATGCCATGATGGAGAAAATTGTGCGGAAGAGAAGTCAAAGGTGACTTCCAAGTGGATCTACAATATCAAGTATGCTGTAGATGGCAATATAGAGAAGTACAAAGCAAAATTTGTGAATATTCTCCTAGAAAGAAGCAGGGGGCTATGAGGAGACATTTACTCCAATTGTCAGGTACACTTCTATTAGAACTATTATTTCTATTGCTTCTATTGGAGGTTTACATCAGATAGATGTAAAGACCGCTTTCCTCAATGGAATAATTGAGGGAAAAGCGTACATAGAGCTATCTCAGGGCTTTGAAGTACATGATGTTGAGAAATGTCACTAGTATCAGTGTTCATAATTGTATTTGAGTCATGATGTAATGTATTTGTCAAAAGAAAGAAAAAGAAAATTATTTATAAGCATGGGTTTCATGCTTCATTCATTTTATTTCTAGGTCAAAGCCTCCATTGAAGGCTCTAGGGTTAATGTCATGAGTCATTGTCCATGTCATTTCATCCTAGACCCTTATTGGGCTCACTATGTCAAAGAAGAAAATTATTTTTATGTAAAAAAGAGTCATTTGTCACTCCACCAAATCAGCCTACCCTCCAGTCAAGTTGGCCTCATTGTAGTAATTCGACCTCATAGAATGACTATAAAAGCAATGTTATTCAACCTCATTTGTACATCAATCAAGCAAATTTCGATCTGCAGTTGCAAGAGCAAGAAAGAAGTGTGAAATACCAAGAAAGGAAGGTGAAACCCCAGTGAAGAAGAAGGAGACACTTGTCAAGCAAAAGGAAGCCGAAATTCTCTATTTTTCTGCCACATGTGCGAGTTTCTAGGTCACTGCAAGAGGGTCGTGTTAGTGCTTAAACTAGCAGGGGTCCTAGGAGGGGATCCTATAGAGCGACTACTAGATCAAGTGGCAACAATCTTGCAATAGCCCACTATCACCTCAGCTAAAGCTCCCTGCTATTTACGTGTTGTAAGATGTAACTAGGTTCGGTCTTCATAATGACATGTAATTATGATCTTTGTAAATGATGAAATAAAAAGAATAAAATTATTTTTGTAATGCCTTGCTTCATGGGTTTCATGAGCAAGAGTTTTTATTTCTAGATGGTTCCCATTAAGAGCTTTAGGATTTGTCAAAGAGTCAATGTCATGTATGAAGATATGTCAAAAGTATTCTAGTTTATAGGACTGTCAAAATAGCCCTCCAAAAGACAAGCACGGTTCTCCTCTTCATGTCGGCCTCTAGAAGGAACAACTAACACAAGTTGGCTCACAAATAAAAGACACATCCCTTCATGTATACAGGTTGGCACCGTTGGCTTATTTATGGACATACTACTATAAATACATGGCTATGATCTTCGCAGAAGGACAATTCACAACTCGGTTATCTCTGAGAATTTCAGAGGTCAATTATAGAGACAAAAGTTCGGATTTGGATGAATAAAGACAATCAAGCCTTGAAATTCGGGTAACAAATAGAAGACAAGTTCGGACAAAACACAGAAGCATAACGAAGGGCCAGCAAGGGTTTGTTTAGGGCCAAACACAGAAATATCAGTTCGGATTTATGAAGGAAAGTTTCGGTACCTCAGCAAAGGAGCATTGCCTAATCAAAGACATATATATACTACATTTTGGTACCATGGAGAAACCACAGCTCGCTGAAATGATAGGACTATGATTCGGTACTATAAAGGAGACAACTCAGTAATATACCATGGAGTTTCGGTGCTGCTTCAGTGATATTCCAGTGAAGTATCCGGTGCTACCTCAAGAGGAAGGTCACAAGTGTGTGACATAATCTCATGACTGTTACAAGGGAGAAAGGTCTTTGTGCTATCAATAGTATCTATGGTTCAATGACATGACTTCAGAATTGGTGCTACGGGAGAAGGAGAAGTTCGGCATCCTTAACAAGTTCAGTGATTACAGTTTGGTATCATCACATATGGTGCAAGATCTGAAGTAGGAGAAACCAAGGAAGTTTAAACAAGAAGATGAAAGAGAACTTGTGTCTTGGTCTTGGAGGGGCTACTTAGTCAAGGGTCTTGGTCTTGGTATTTGTCAATTGGAATCTCTATAAGAAGAATTTGTGTGGGTTTTCCTGTCAAAGAGTGAGACGTTTTGGCCCTAGCTTATAGCGTACATGATGTGTCTCTTGTGTATTTATGTTCATGCATTGGTTATTGTTTGATGAAGAAGAACACTAATAATCTAACATGAAGAAGAAGATCCTAATCTAGAGAAATAAAAAACATTCACAAGTGGTCACTAATGGAAGAGAAATCACCTGACACTAATGCCCTAGATTTCTCAACATGGTAACAAAGCTAAGGTGTTGAAGTCAAAGAAAGGGCATGTAATCAAAGAGACATTCAAGGATCAAGTTTCAAGGAAGGCATCAAAGCAATTTGAAGGTTATCAAATCAAAAGATCAAGATCTACATTGAAGAATAAAACCCTAGATCAAAGAAGCAATATGCAACAGCAAGAGCTTTTGTTTCTATAGTTGTCATCAAAAGGCCACAAAGACCCTCATCAAGTTGTTTACAAGGCAAGATAGCTAGAAGAACTTTAAAGATGAAGATCACATCATCTTGGAGAAATTTGAAACCCTAGAAGCATTTCTGATCTATGCTACAAGAGAAGTCAAAGTATATTAAAGGCAAGAAGGCATTGTCACCATTTTCAAGGTTATAAAGCAAGCAAGAATCCTCTCCTTGCCCTAGAAGAAGATCATCCGAGGAAGCAGCAAATCAACCTCATCAAAAAGGAGCAACCTTTTCTATTGAAGGAAGGTTTCTTCCTTTGGGAGAAGATCATCCAAGAGGGAGCACTAATACATCTTCTTCAACCATTATCAAAGTGATCAAGGTGAAGATTTCATCTTCACTTGTCAAGTAAGTATTTTTCATTCTTTAATCAATTTGGTAAAATGACTTCGTGTTTGCAAGGAGATCTATAAGTTGGATGGGTCATCAAAATTCCTTGCATGGAAAAGGAGGATAGATATAGTCCTCTAAGAAATTGAAGTCATTGAACATATCAATGGAAAGGTCTCCATTGAATTCATAGAAAGGGATTCTTATTAAAGGTCCCTTCATATAGCAATATTGAAGACATCAAAGAGATGTATATGATAATCTAGTAGGAATACTCTCTAAAGATACGGTCTACACAAAATCAAAGGTATCAAAGGATGAAGGATATCTTCATAAGATCTCATCTACAAGATCTAGGAAACAAGATAATTATCATTGATCTATAATCCACTAACTCATAATCAAGGTAACAGATATCCATGGGGATAAGAAAGTTATCTCATTCGACAACTTGTGGTTTCTATGCAAGAAGACAAGTTGAGAGCAAAAGTGTTGAAGAATCAAATGAAAGGATTCAGAAACTTTGTCAAAAGAAAAGAAAAACATAGCTAAGATTCATTGCTATGAACATTACAGGAAACATTGTCCTTAGCTTAAGAAGGACAATATCAATAAGGATAGAGAAGAAGTCCATTTCACCGAAGAAGTGGAGGAAGTTGAAAGAAGGAAGTCTAAGGAAGAGAAGCATTAGAAGCAAGAGCTCGTGACATAACGATAGGGAAACATGAAGGACTGCTGGAACAAAATCTATGGTAGTCAACTTTGAAGGATATAGCTCTTGGTGACCTCATTGGAAGATCAAAGGAAGAAGTCATCCATGACAAGTCTCATCATACATCAAGGAAACATATGCTAAAATAAGGATATGCGAGATGGAATCCTCATTAGAGGATTCACCAATATAGAAAGGAAGCAAGTGTTTCATCAGGAACTCCAACTTATGGAGTTCATGGGATGATGGTATGGTGACATGAGAGATGAAGCGGATCAAGGGGTTGAAGATCTTTTCAATCAAGGAAGCTGCTGAAAGAAGTCTAGATGACCTAAAGGTAAATAAGGTATGCTTGTATTTAATATTATAAATTCATGTCGTATGGTTGCAGGTAACAAGGATCACTACTTCTATCTTGAGAAGCATGATCAAAAGGAATCTCCTCCTATGAAAGAATGTTGGAAAGGCACGAGTCACTCTAGATGAAATCAACATAATATGTCCTCATATGAAGTATGAGGTGGTTGACTACGATTGAAGAACTTTGATTAGAAGCCCCTGGGAATGAAGTGTGTGAAAAGATAGGAAGAGATCGTGATAATACGCAACAAAGAAAGAAGGCATTCAACATCCAAGAAGATTTGACTAGAAAATCTCCCAAAAGAATGTGAAGACTCTGATAGAAGTCAAAAAAGATAGAGACCCTTGACATTGAACATATGTGGGAGATGTGTCAATCTGCATGCAAGATGTTGATACTTACAGGAAGATGTCATGGTGAAAGATCATCACAAAGGTAATTCTAATTTGAAGTGTACATTGATTATTTTTGAACTAACATTTGGTTGGGCTTATGTAGAACTGTAAAAGGGAAGATTTGTGAATGACTTCCAAGTAGACCATATGGAAGGATGTAATGTTCTTCCGGAAATATGGCATGAAAGCAGAATGACATGAAGCAAACACGGATGGAAAATCTAGTGGATCACTTTCTGATGAGTTGAGAACATAACTAACTCATGAATAAAGTGATGGATGATCTATGCCCTATATATAGAAGTTCCCAAAAGTTGAAGACTCCTTAAAGAAATTCATGACATCGAAGAAAGGAGCTCTTGATGCAGCTGATTGTTTTAGGATCCCCACATGAAGAGCTGCTATAGGTCCTGGTTAAGAGGGAGCCTGAGAAGAAGTTTCTTACTTGGAAGAAACTCGGAAATTCCTAATCCGAAAGCTTAGGTACATCCCTCTATGATAGGAATGAGTACATTCCTTTAATGGAATAAAACCTCCCGGTATAAAAGGGAGCGATAGACACGTTGTTTTGTACTTCATGTGGGAAGACAGAATGGACGATTGTGTAATCATTTGGCATCCGATGCTCTTGTGGGATGAGATAGGGCATCCCATGAAAGAGTAGTCGTGAAGGATCGATACTCTTTTGGGACTTGGGAGTCCAAGTAAAGAATAGTCCTTATGGAGCATATCCTGAGAGAACCCGAGTGGAGTATGTTCCGAGAGAGACAATGATGAGTACGTCTATAAATCATTGGTCTCGTCAACATTGTGCTCTAATCTTGTGGAGAGATAGAGTTGTTAGTCAAGGCCTTGCTATATAACAATGAGGCTGATATGATGCTATACAAATGAGTTACAAATCTGAATTCTTCTTATGAGAAATTCTTCAGATTGAGAATGACCAAGTACCATTATGAATACCTCCCTAGTTAAGAGGGAGTGTTGTGAAATGTAACTAGGTTCGGTCTTCATAATGACATGTAAATTTGATCTTTGTAAATGATGAAATAAAAAGAATAAAATTATTTTTGTAATGCCTTACTTCATGGGTTTCATGAGCAAGAGTTTTTATTTCTAGATGGATCCCATTGAGAGCTTTAGGATTTGTCAAAGAGCCAATGTCATGTATGAAGATATGTCAAAAGTATTCTAGTTTATAGGATTGTCAAAATAGAGCACGGTTCTCCTCTTCATGTCGGCCTCTAGAAGGAACAACTAACACAAGTCAGCTCACAAATAAAAGACACATCCCTTCATGTATACAGGTCGGTTTATTTATGGACAGACTACTATAAATACGTGGCTATGATCTTCGTAGAAGGACAGTTCACAACTCGGCTATCTCTAAGATTTTCAGAGGTCAATTACAAAGACAAAGGTTCGGCTTTGGATGAATAAAGACAGTCAAGGTCTGAAATTCGGCTAACAAATAGAAGATAAGTTCGGACAAAACATAGAAGTGTAATGAAGGGACAGCAAGGGTTTCTTTAGGGCCAAACACAAAAATATCAGTTCGGATTTATGAAGGAAAGTCTCGGTACCTCAGCAAAGGAGCACTGCCTAATCAAAGACATATATATACTACATTTTGGTACTATGGAGAAACCACAGCTCACTGAAATGATAGGACTATGATTCGGTACTATAAAGGAGATAGCTCAATAATATACCATGGAGTTTCGGTGCTGCTTCAGTGATATTCCAGTGAAGTATTCAGTGCTACCTCAAGAGGAAGGTCACAAGTGTGTGACATAATCTCGGGACTATTACGAGGGAGAAAGGTCTTTGTGCTATCAATAGTATCTATGGTTCAGTGACATGACTTCAGAATTGGTGCTACAGGAGAAGAAGAAGTTCGGCATCCTTAACAAGTTCAGTGATTACAGTTCGTATCATCACATATGGTGTAAGATCTGAAGTAGGAGAAACCAAGGAAGTTTAAACAAGAAGATGAAAGTGAACTTGTGTCTTGGCCTTGGAGGAGCTAATCAGTCAAGGGTCTTGGTGTTGGTATTCATCAACTGGAATACTATAAGAAGAATTTGTGTGGGTTTTCTTATCAAAGAGTGAGACGTTTTGGCCCTGGCTTATAGCCTACACGATGTGTCTCTTGTGTATTTATGTTCATGCATTTTTTATTGTTTGATGAAGAAGAACACTAATAATCTAACGTGAAGAAGAAGATCCTAATCTAAAGAAATAAAAAACATTCACAAGCAATCACTAATGGAAGAGAAATCAACTAACACTAATGCCCTTGATTTCTCAACATTACGAACTTTCACCGATAGGAGGAGACACGGTATAAGAGGAATCACGAGGATGGATAGGTCAATGATGAGATAAAGAGTGATTCCTAAAGCCTATTCACAAGAGAGGCTTAAATAAATGGCTTACTTGCTTTAGAAGCAAGGTATTTGGCTCACTGAAAGGCTGAAATAGGAGAATATCCCTTGACAAGAGGTATCCTAGACCTAAGAATCTTTAAAGAGAAAAGGTTTCTATGTAATACCTGTGAAATTTGAATCACAAAGTTCAAGACCACAAAGAACCCAAGTGGACCCAAACTAGGTCAAGGGTGTGGGGTGGATCATCAATAGATGGGCTTGACTAGGTTTGGGAGGAGAATAGGATCAAAGAATAATTTTCTCTTAGAGTTTAAATGCAATGATCCAAATGAAGACACTAACCCAAGGGGACCTAGGGAGAAGAACAGTCTTCGAGCTAGGGCTTGCAATATCTCGGGATTCCACTGTCGAATTAAGCTCAATATTGGAGGACCCCTTGAGAAGACACCAGCGTAGTTCTAGACCCAATTTCAAGGGTTTTTTATGGCTACAAATGATTTCGTGTGATGCCCTAGGAGGCCTTCTAAGGTTAGGCCTAGAATTGGGAGAACGAAAGAAAAGAAGGGTTATTTTGATCACCAAAGGAAAGCGAGGATCAGTTCCTTGTCTCTTTGGACTAATGGAGTCAAGTTACACCTAGATCGAGAATTTTCATATGCTAAGGAGCCCTAATTGACCTTTGCTAGCCCTTCCATGTGCAGCAATTGGGTCATTAGAGATTTAAACTTCGGCTTGCAAAAGAGACGAAGTTTCAAGGTTTGTTAACCTATTAGGGTGCCTCTAGGAACATTCACCCTCCCTCTCAATGGCAACACATACAACATATCAATCATTCAAGGCTTTAAGAAGAATTTCGCATTACTTATGGCCCATACAAGAACAATGATAAAAATATCTCATGCATAAGACAAGTAAGAAAACAAAATAGCATTAAATTTTACTTACAAGAGAGAGAGAGTATATCCATTCATCAACTTCGAATAAATAGAAGCTCCAAAGATAATAGCGAAAATCCAAACATCATAGTGCATCAAGAAACTCCTATAAACCAAAAATAGAGATGGATATAGTTATAAAACCAATTCACCCTCCTCTGCTACTGCTGCTTGCTCCCTATGGATGAAGAGCAACTTTTGTTGCTACTTTCCTAGGTTATAGGTGAACAACTTTTGAAGCAAAAGGTACTCTAACACTCCCCTTTTGTGGGGAGGGTGTTCTATAGTAACACCACCTTCTCCCTCAACATCTCAAACTTCCCCTTCGCTAGAGGCTTCATCAAAATATCAGTGACTTGCAAATCTATAGGAATGTAGTCCAACACTACAACTCCCTTGTAGATTGGGTCTCTTAGGAAATGGTAATGGAAATAAATATGGTTGGAGTGATCATGGAATATTGGATTCTTAGAGAGCTTGATGCAACACTG
>Ga0115851_101744_pt1 | contig 11575 bp, 10 predicted proteins | sample InSIn2gowninarea_FD_83865 | JGI IMG/M metagenome (GOLD analysis project Ga0115851, IMG submission 83865)
CCCAATGATGAGGCTCATCACTACCAATTCATCTTTCATACCTCTAATCAAAGTAGCTTCCAACACATCCTTGGGTAGAGTAGTATATGGTCATCTCTCATTCCCCGTATTAATATAGTTTTCAAGATCTCCATATCCAAATCACTATGTTTAGATCTCTGTAGATTATAGTGGAATCGCTCCACATAATCCGCCAAGCTTTCTTCCTCTTTTTGTGTCATCTTGAATATTTCTTCCCTCAAGTCCTTTGTCTGACAATAGTCTTGATATTTTGTTAGAAAGGTAGTTTTCATCTCTCCCCATGTCCAATTAGTATCAGAGCCTAATCCCATGAACCATCTCGATGCTGCTCCCTTTAGAGTAGCAAAGAAAAATTTCAACCTCTGAGCATTTGAAGTGTAATCATATCTCCTGCATAGGACATCAAATTTAAACAAGAATGTATCAGGATCTTCTACAGTCATTCCTTGAAAAGATGTAAGAGATGATAAGGGAATGTTTTTCATGGGACCACCCCTTATATCGCTTATTGTGAATTCAAAAGTGGTAATAGTGGCATCAATCCTTGTATTATCATTGTTATTATTGTTATTACCTTCCATTGTAGATTCCCATGTTTCTTGTTTTGATGAGTCCTCTCCCAAAGATGATGATTGTATAGGTTGCTCTAGGCTGACTGTTTCACAACATTGCCTAAATCTGGGTATTCATAAGTAAAAGAGTGCTTTTCTAGTTCTAGCTCTAAGTGCTCCCCGTTGGTTTCCCCATGGCCTTTAGACCCAAAGTCTTGATCACTAGTTTCTTCATGATGTTCTCGAATTGAATCTACAGCCTCAGGAGTATATATACTAGTTTGAGGGTGATGAGGTCCTAATATGGAGGAACCAAATGATTCTGACCTTAATATGGGAGTAACAACTTCCTATGGTCCTATTTTTCTTGTATCCTTCGATGAATTTGATTGTTCTCTCTCGACTTTTGAAATTAATTCCTGAATGAATGTTTTTCTCCCTAAATCTGTGTTTTTCTTGTTCCTTTTGTGATCTATTTTTCCTGTAGGTTTATTAGAGTTATTATGTTTCATGTCTCTTTATATTCATACACTCTACACATGGACCCTATGTGTAATTATTTCACACTCTAAGTGCCTCATTTGTTACTAAGTGGTGAGCCGGCTTAGGTATGTTAGAGCGATGTGCAGGTTCTTACCTCTCGCCTTACTTCCCAACATCTATAAGACTGAGGGAACTTCTAAAAAATGAAAAAAAAAATAAAATTAACACACCCTAAGTGTTCTAATGATCATAGTGGTGATCCTTCTCAGGTATGTTAGAGTAATGCATAGGTTCTTACCTCTCATCTTACTACCTAGCACCTGTGCACTAGAAACACTATACTAACAAAACACATTGGCTGACTGTACTGTCAACTGCCTTCCCTAGAAACAACACCAAAATGTTGTGCTAGTTTAATAACTATTTAATTTGATTGAACCACAATAATTTAATTGTCAACCAGGGTAGTTCTATTTATTTTAAAGGTCTCTACAATATTTGTGTCGATACATAACAACCAGGGAAAGAAATGAAAGAAAATGTCATTGAACGCAATTGAAAAACTTAAAGCACTCACGCAACAATTAAAAAGGCATTCTACAGCAATGAAATTCACTCATCACACTCATGTTTTTCTGAAGGAACATGCACACCACACATCATTAGTAAAAATGTATCAACTAATTAAATATTATAGTTCTAACCAATCCTGTTTAACAACATATAATGAATCTAAAAATAGAAGTGCATCAGTACTACAATTCATACAACAACATTAACAAATCATGCTTAAAGGAAAGATAAATGAAACAACTAATTTACTACCACTACAATTCTTGCTAAAGAGGAGGGCCCTTCCTAGTAGGGCACAGTGATGAAATGGAAACTACTTAGAAATCAACACAGAATCTATATGAACATCACCAAAAGTGTTTTGTATTAAAAATAACTGGAAATTACAAGATCAAAATGTCGATGATTTTCCTGTGTTGCCAATCCCTTTTCATGGAACTAAACTTTTTTATAAAGTTTACAAGCCCCAAAAATAAGGGAACAAATTAGTCATGAAAATCTCATGATTCTCATGCTGATCAATATTAAGAGAAAAATAGAAGCGTTACAAACAATTTTCCAATAAAATACCAATTCAAGTTACATCATCTCCACAATCATAATCGTTGAGATACTTTGACCGTCCATTGATAATTCATGATTCTTGACAACTATCTTTGAAGACAAGAACCATGGTCTTTGGTAGTTGCAACGTAATAACAACTCATAGTGTAACAACCACTCCAGGTGTAACAACAAAACTTCAGACTGTAACAACAAATCCTCGAAGTGTAACAGCAAGTGACAATAACAACTGCTTATTCTTAGTCCTTAGTCATAGGCAACACCTGAAAGAAAAATAACCAGAGAACTTCTCCACAATTACTTTGGTTAGCCATCTCAAAAAGACATCACCTCGTTTGATATTTAACGAAAGATGGAAAACTAATATGTTGAGAAAGGATTGCTCTTATAACTAGGGAAATGGTAATTGGGACATAAAGTTCATAGGTTTATAGAGAGACAATGATAAAAAAATAGGGAAATAGGTGTCTAAGATATGCTTAAGAACTACACCCAACATCCATGCAAAGACATCACTTTACTACTTAAATAAGCGAATAAAGGCTTGTCGCTCTTGTGGTGTGCAACAAGTACCGAGATCGACATATTTCAGATCCTTATCTGTTCCCAAGTTAATCTTCTCATGTGACAGCATGGAACTATGGGTCTTGGCATTGGCACATCCCTGGAAGAAATTCTCTAGGTCATACATCTTTTCCAATGATACCACACCCTTAGGGATGAGGTTTCCTATACTTGCACTAGCTACATCCTACAATGCTTTTTCATTCTCATCCTCATCGATCGTTACATCTTTAAATACATTAGCATTCACCATGAAGCACAATAGTTGTTGGTCATCATAAAAAATGCGTAAATTAGTGATATTATCGAGGATGGAAGGCTTATAAATAATTTCAATAGAGATACCCTCCCTCAATGGTGACAGCCTAGCAGTAGCATTTGCTAATGCATATGAAACTATGTTATGAATTCTTGAAACAAAAATAATATTAAAATCTTGGAAATGTGAAATGACACACCATACCTATTATTTATAACTTCTAAGATGAAGTGACACATAATGTATGGTGTTACGTACTTGTCTCACCATAATTTATGAGTCACCTATGAATTTTAGGATGGCAACATTGAGGTAAATGACATTTTGTAAGCCCAAGATGAGTGCCTCATACTCTGCAGTTCTGTTCATGCACTCAAATTCCAAGAAAATAGAGATCAAATGATTTCTCTGTAGTGGATCTATTAAAATGCAACTAGCTCCAAATCCCTCCTGTGTTTTGGAACCATCAAAGTACATAGTCAAAATATCATATGTACATTGACTGGGAACTACACTAGTACTACTACAACTACTACTACCTATAAAAATTTCATTATCTCAAGTTGAACAAGGAAGGAGATCCAACTGTGTATCTAGCAGAACTGGTGATAAGCATGACCAGTCTGTGGCAAAGTACCCTTATAGCTTCCTAGACCAATCTCTGCTCAACAACTCTCTGTATGCTTCTAGAATGTCCACAATCACTATGTCGATATATTGATGGACTTGTTCATCAGATGATAAGCGAATGATGACATCTCTGAGTTCACCAATTGTTTGGAGATGAGTCTTGTCCAACTGAATAATATGTGCATCTATTTTGTCCCACTAAACATTGGTTTTCTTAGGAACAGGTAATGGCATTACATTCGTCAATCATTAGAAGAATTTTGAAGTCTAAGAACCAATAGGATTCAAGATGATGATGTCAACCATGGGGGATCTTTCACCATTTTTGGAGTAAAAAGGTGAAAAGATTAAAAAATAATAAAATAATAAAAGTACTTTTTCAACTTATGTCCCTAAGGTTTTACTCAAGTTTCAAGCTGGAATACTCGTTGGATGCAAAGTTTAATTCCTCGTCCAAGGAGTACCCATGTTGCATATTTTCGATGGACCCTACTACACTAAAAGTGAGAAATACATGAAAAACGTGATTGTAATCATGTTTTTTTCATGTATTTCTCATTTTTCATGTAGAAGGGTCCATCAAAAGTATTCAACATGGGTACCCCTTAAATGAGGAATCAATTTTTTCATTCAATGAGTGTTGCTGCTTGAAATTTAAGTAAACCCATAAGGAGATAAGTTGAAAATATGAGTTGAAAAAATAGTTTTCCCTTTTTTCCCTATAAAATTTGATGATGTAATATAATATTATTTTATTATTTCCATTATTATTTTATAATTTCCTTATGAGGTCCATTTTATACCTCAAAATTCTTCTAATGTTACCTAGAATCAACCAAGAAATTGTGTACATTGAAATTCAATATTTCGAAAGTTAACAAGAAAGGTGGGCAGATTGTATTCACATCCATCGTAAGTGCATTGAGTATGGATTTGAGAGAACTAGGAGACTTACCAACTCCCTATTTGAAGAGGTAGCGTTACCTATGGAGGTCTTCCCAAGTGCTCACAAAAGGATGTCTCACTGGCTCGTGATCTTCGTTAATTCAAACATTGAGATATTCCCATGAACGTTATTCATATCAAAGACTATGTTATAGTCAACAACGAGAAGATTGGACGAGGTTTCAAGGGATGTAACTTGGTTTGTGGTTTTTAGAGTGATGGTTCTATCCTTACTATTGATGAAAAGAATTATCCTTGAGACTTCTTTCCTAGACTTTCTTTGAGTGTCCTGTGTTGAGTTGGCTGGTGGGTTGATTTTCCTTAACATATTATCTTTGAATTTCTGCTTCGGCAACTCAATTGTAGTGGCCGACCCTTGGCTTCTCAATTTTTACTATTTGGTCTTCTTCTGGGTTAGACCATCACTCAAAGGATCCTTATCAATAGTACTCTTTTAGGCTGTGAGTATACATTTAAACATTTTCACTGCATGCCCAACACTTGGAGTTTCATCGGCTACAGTAGCTTCTTAGTTTTCTTGTATAGTTTCACTCTTCTCTTCAACCATTAACGAATAAATAAGATGTGTAGAATCCATTCTCATGGCTTGATTCCACTATGGGCATGTTTTCTCTGAATGATTTTTTGATGAAACAAGAAAAATTGATCTCTACCCAACTTCTCAATGTTCAACACTACATTGGAGGTCTATGTAGACTTTATGTGTTGGTTACAGCTACTACTAGAAGCTACAATCCTTATAACCATGTTGAATCTGGGAGGCTTGCTACTCCTAGTGGTCTCGCTTGACCTTTGTTTGATCTCTACCATTTTATTGGATAGAGACTTAAAAAGACGAGTCAAGCTTTCAACATCAGATGGTTCTTTCCCTTTAGCCTTTCTCATAGAGGCTTGAGACCTCTTACCAGTGTCCTTGGAGTATTTTATTGTTTAGTTGTATGAGATGACTATGATTTTGCATAAGTCATTATCGACAATGAAAGCCTCTTCATAATTTTATGTAATTGCTTTTTTCACAATTCACTTAACAATCTTTGAATGCTTGTTAGAAAGGTAGAGGTGTAGTAAGCTATGGCGATGGAGTCATGAGGTTTTGTATTATCCAGAAATTTGTTTAAGATGTGATCGAACCTCTGGTTGAAATATTTCACTTTTTCCTTTTGCTCCATCTTAATATTACTCAACTCTTTCAGTAACATAGTGGGGGTCTTATCATTAGAATTTTTTCAACGAAGACCTTCTTAAACCCCCTCCAATTCTGGATGGATTTTGGAGGAAGGATGTGATACCATACAACTTCTCTACTATCCAAGGTACATGGGAAAAGTCTACATGGAACATCATTGTAACGTACCTCAAGTGTTTGCAAATGCAGGTAAAAGTTTTCTATATGGTCTTCAACCTTCACTATCTCATCAGGGTCATACTTCATTAATAAATTCTCCAAATTCCTTGGCATCTTGTGTAGAATACACAAAAGTGCAAGTGGGCCCTGAATCATCTAGTCCAAATTTTGGTTTGCCATGTATTCTTCTTCGTTATCCTCCTATTCTTTATCAGAATATGATGACTCTTCTCCCGCTTCTTTTTCTCTAGCTATACTGCTGAAAGTTGTGTCTAAGAGTAGAATTGTGTTTCCATCACCACCATGAAACAATGGAGTCTCTTCTTATTTTTCCACAGAGTTTGCTAATTATTCAAGAGTGGAAAGAATCACATCTTCAAGAGTCGAAACTACTATCCCCATGGAGGTGGTCTTGTTCTTCTTTAGAGATTATGGAAGACTGATTACTTGTGGGATAAATTCAACAACTTTTGCAAATTGACGAGTTATAGGGTAGACGGATCAAATATGATGATACTAAATTTCACATTCAGGCCTAGGCTGAGAAGACTCACCAACATCAGAAGCATGAGTAGGGGAGTTGCAATGAATGTTGTTTCCTTGAACAAAGGATGGAATGATGGGGTCAGTGGGTTTATCAGCCATAAAATATTGGCTTCCCTCCTTCTAGCACCACAAATGTTGACAGTTCTAGACCCACTACATTCAAGGGATTTCCCTGATATGAAGTTCCAATTAGACCTTACACCATTTGGTGTAGGAGTCCCATCTGGTATGAAGGCCTGGTTTCCATATCCTTAAAGATTTTCCTTGGTTCTAGTTGTTAGCAAGAGAAAGGGATACAATAGTGTCTTTGAAAAGCAAGGGGATGTGCCTAGTGAGGGTTCTGTTGGAACTATGTCAAGGTTCTTCTACTACAAAAGGGAGGAAAAAAGGTGAGCCTCAAAATGAGAGGTAATAGTACCACCCAAGAAGAGATGCACATGAACCAGAAGGATTTGTATAACATCCAATGGAATAGTCCACAATGGATGCGACGGTCATTACAACCAATAAATGAAGAAATATTTTTCTAGTATCACGCGTAGTATTCCACAAGGATGGGACAATAATAAAAACCATTACAACAAATTCTCAATAAGATAAGCACTAAAATAACCAAAATAGTTCAACCATCTTAGCACATGTGAAAGAAAACATGAAATAAAAATTTCCAGAGAATATTATTACAAACATTCATATTCCATGCATAAAGAATGTGCTGACCTTAAAGGCTTCTGTTATTAAGTAAAAGTTACAATACACATGTTTACAATGTACATCACTAGCCCCAATAGTGCAACATTGGAGCCACTCCTTGCTCCCTAAAGAACTAACTTATCTCTCTAATGCCTTGCGGGAGGAGTGAAGGTGAAAAGAATGTTGCTCATACAATGAGGGAGTATATATAAACAAGGGTGACTCTTTGACTACCCTCATCACTATTTGAATTCTTATGAATTTTCAACTTACATGACTCTTTACATCCCATGTGTGTCCATTGGACTTCCACTTTACAGTAAATTGTAATACAATTTACATGGTCCATAATAGTGAAGTGGCATATGACCATTCATGACATGACATGACATGACATTGCTGACATGGACTTCTTGGTGATGTGGAAATGTCAAGTCACTATTGTTGTTTAATGTTGGATGTCTTATTATATATTCTTTCTCTTCACCTTTTCATGGCTTGGTGATGTAGAATCTTCAATGATCTTTAGTCTTGGGTGGTAGTTGCAAACTTGTGTCACTTTTGTGAGTTCAGATAAAAGAGAGTCTTTAGGCATGATTCTCCCCTTCTCCTCCTTCTTCATCATCTTGCCATGACATGATAGTGTACATGTTCCTACAACTCACTCATGATGGGACGAAATTAATCTGAAAACCCCTTAGTTAGAGATGATACATTCTTATCCATCAATTGAGCCTAGGATAAGTGACCAACTAGGGAGGGGGGCTTAGTAACTATGCATTGCAAAAATCTAGTAGTCAAAGGGAGAGTTTGGGCTCTGATACTGCACCATGCGCAGCTCAGAGAGGCTTGAAGGAGAGAACTACGTAGTTTCTAGAGGAAGTGGGGTTCGACTAAGGGAAAGGATATTGGGAGAACCAGCTATGTAGTTTTGGATGTGAAGGGAGATTGGGCTTCTTCACATTACATAGTTCTAGCAGACAAAGGAAAATCTTGAGGATTGAAGATATGAATTGTGTAGTTCAAGGCAGACTGGGAGACATAACTCCACAATTTTGGGGTCAAGATTGAGAGCTAGGCATAGGAATTGCACAGATCAACAACCTTGGGAGACATGGACTATGCATTACATATTTCCAAGCATCAAGCTCACAACTTAGAGGGATGAGAATGTGTAATGCATAGTTTAGTTGGGGCCTGGTGAAGCTTAGTTCTCGGTTCAGAGGATTCTCTGAAAATGGCTATGTGGGATGGGTGATGAACTATGCTTAACCTTGAATTTTATCACACACTTAGCATACTTTGATGACACAAAAACATAGACCATCAAGACACATGAACAAAGAATTTACCTCTGTGTGACTTCCTAACAACAATATATGATAAGTGTGACACTTAAGGTAGTGTTTAGGATGATAGTGATGACACTTATTTGAGAGTGCTGAAGACTTTGTGTATGGATGCGAAAAATATTTACACGGTTGAGACAACTCATAAACACAAAGTCTAACCTTCGAAACCATCATAAAATGCTTGCAAACATTGCACAATAGCCAAAACTGTTGAAAGACAATATCTAACCCAACATGCCAAAGGGACCAAAGCACTACAATAACACTCATGAAATGATCTCTAACATTTCCAACAACAATGAAAAGGCTAAGGAAAGCTTTGAAATTGATTGCAATCCAAAAATTTGGAGGGTGTTACAATAGCTACAAGTCTTACTAAATACTAGGATTATTGCCAATCTAGGGATCTAAGGGAAGAAATATTTAATATGATTTCAAAAAAAGATGAAACCTTGGAAGAAAATGTTGAAATATTTCAATATACTTTACAAAGATGACCATATACTACTCTACCCAAGGATGTGTTGGAAGCTACTTTGATTAGAGGTATGAAAGATGAATTGGTAGTGATGAGCCTCATCATTGGGTAATTATATGGGCCTTAATTCACCTCCTAGCTTAGTCAAACCAACTATTCTCACAACGTATTGCATACTTTTGATTATATTTTTTTTATGAGATGAGTTAGAGTTCGATATTTTTCCTTGTGGTCTAATGTGCATTTAATGTAGGATGAAAGGATAAAAGCAAGGAATTTTGGCAAAGACCTTGGTCAAAACTCGAATGGGACAAGGGAGAGGAATTATAGGATGTAAATCCTCCTCATTTACTACCCCTCCATTCAAATATTCCTCCATTAGCTAGGAGTGAAAACAACCAAATCATGACTAGAAGGTAGCCAAGCAAGTGAAAGACAAAGCACTAGTTTATCTTGATTTTGGGAGTCGAGCCCCCCTAATTTTAAGGAAGTCATTGGAGACTTCAGATGTATAAGTAGAGAGGCCTAGGACCTTAGTAGGATTCAGATTTTTTATTGTAAAACTCTACTCTATTTTCGAGCTGCAAAACTTGTGACAGTTTTTGATGTAATCCATTGTTTTGATAATAAGAATGAGTTTTGTTTTGAGCCATCACTAAGTTAGCTTAGAGCATTGAAGCTCTTGTGTTAGGGTCCAACCCTAGAAGCCAAGGCTCCTCTTTATAGTACATGTATGTTAGCATAGATTCATAGTTTAATTGTTCATTTTCTTAAGTAGTTGCATTTCCATTACAACAGTGTAGATTAGATTGGTTGTATGTTAGTTTGCTTCCATTTGTGCCTTCTTTCAGTTAGCAGGTTAGCAAGGAGAAAAAGGACCACCACAAGGTTGTTAGCAGGTGCCTTGACCTCAATTCCTCCCTCTAGGACCATAACTTGAGGAAGAGACCCTTCAGCAGCCCTAAAAACACAGATTTCTAGTTCTTGCATGAGCTTTGGAGTTTGTTGCCTTGATTCAAAATTTGGTTCATTTCATTGTCATCTTTTTCCATTACTCTTTTTTTGCAATAAGATCTCACTTATGTTCTCATTTCCTTCAACACTTTCTTCATGCATAATATGGGCAATTGCTTCATGCTTTTCTAGCTTATGAAGATGTATCTTGTTGCATAGTTCTTGAAATACACACATGTTTTAAGCACTACAGGTACTTTAGAAGGAGGTCTAGACTTCATCACCAGCATCCATATTCCATGTCATCAACCTTAACCATCTCTTGTTCCACCATCAGCCTCACTAGTTTTTTTGTCTTTTTTCATTGAAATCCCCCTAGACACATTGAGTGAATACAACCATCTCTTCTCTTGGACATTCACTCTTGAGTGTTCCTAGACCTTCTAACTCCCTATCCCACTCATCACACACTTTCTTCCAGCTTCCCAACACCTTCAACACCTCACAATTAGCTCTTGGATGTAGCTTGTAGGTTTCTTGTAATTCCTAAAGGATCATCCTGTAGGTTTCTAGTACATCTTGTAGGTTTTCTTGAAATGACTTGTTTTTGTTAGAAAATTATATATTACGGAGCAATGGAACACATAAAATGTTGCAGAAATATAAAAACAGAAAATGCACAAAACAAGAGAGACACAGATATACGTGGTTCACCCAGTTTGGGCTACGTCCACCCTGAACAGCCAGTCCTTCCTTTTCTATTATCCAGCAAAATGAAGAGACACAACCTACAGCAAAACCGCTGTAATATCCTCTATTTTCTCTCACAGTCTCACCTCTCTGTTTCTCGCTCACAGAATACACATCTATTTTCACAGCCTCAAATACAATGCCCTCATACAAAAAAAGGGGTTGCCTTCTAGGGAAAAAAACCCTAAACTAAACATAACTTCTACCGTCAGATCATCTGCCTAATGAACGGCCCAGATTGACTAGAAATTACTATACTTTTACAAGGCAATTTTACAGCTATTTTTAGCTTCGGGGGCACTGCCCCCGAAACCCCCCGCCATGGGGGGGGCTCCCAAAAGTCGTTGCCGCCCCCCCCAGACCCCCCTTGCAGCGAATATTTTACGGGCAGCGTTGCCATTCTATTTTGAACTGGGGTCCAATGTGGCGGTACTATAGAAGATAATCAGGCTCCACACCCAACAATCTCCCACTTGGAGACTGATTGTAGCAACTCCACTGCTGCTCCATTTGTTGGACAATGACTCCTCTTTGGACCTGGCTGTTTCTCATCTTCAGCGTCATCCTTGAAGACCAACTGAAACTGAGCATGTTCTCAGTTTCTCCCTGGTTACAACTTTTGTTAGCATATCTGCAGGGTTCTGGCTAGTGTGTATCTGTTCCAGCTTCAACTCTCCATCTTCCAACACTGATCGTATGAAATGGTACTTGAGCTATATGTGTTTAGTCCTGGAATGAAATGCTGAGTTCTTTGCAAGATGAATGGCACTTTGACTATCACTGTATAACGTGCCCATATCATGCTCCTTACCCAATTCACCCATAAACCTTTGTAACCAAATCATT
>Ga0115851_101745_pt1 | contig 11572 bp, 9 predicted proteins | sample InSIn2gowninarea_FD_83865 | JGI IMG/M metagenome (GOLD analysis project Ga0115851, IMG submission 83865)
AATAGCTAGAAATCATGCTCACATGCTTTGCTCCTTGCCCAAAAATCCAATTTTGTCCTTTACCTTCATTCATTCAACAGAAATCCAGTGACCTCTTCCTCTTTGGGCACCTCTTCCTCCAGAAGAATCTTGTGCATGATTCTTCTCTTTCGATGCAAGGCACACAACTTATTTGGAAGACTAAGGAGTTATGTTCTTCCCAAAATCATTATCTCTTTAAACAAACTTCTTCTCGAGGGAGTCAAAGGTAATCTCCTTAAGTTTTCCACTTCCTTGCAATGACTCAAGATAATGTGAATAGGTGGGATATAGTTCCTTGACATAATATATGAGAGGAATATATGTTTCAATACAAGAGAATTTTAATTCATGCATAATGGATCTTACTTCCGATGCTAAGGAAAGAGCATCATCATTTTTCAAATCAATATTGAACAACTTGATCATCAATTGAACAACTTCAAGTTTAGAGTGTGAGTCATACAATTCCTTAAAATTCTTTAAGACTTCATATGCATTTGAAAATGGAGAAATATAACAACTCACCTCTTCATTTACTAACATTGCAATCAAAGCATATGCCTTGCTATTCTTATTTTCCCAAATGGAAATCTCCTTACCCCAAGTGGGATTTTTGGGTGCATTGTCTCCTTCTCCTTCACAAATTCCGTTCCAAAACTCATTGGAAATTAAGGTGTGCTTTATTTTCCTATACCACTCATTGTAGTTCTCTTTGCCTTTGAGAACTACTCCAACTATGGAAATGATTGAATTCATCATATAATCTTATTTGTGCCAAAAATAATTTCAATAGTTGGAACGTAAACTCAATATCTTTGAAATAAAACTGATTGGTTATGTCTTCAAAATTATTCAACTAAAATTATAGGTTCTCAATATACTTCCATACACCATATAATTTCATATTGTATAACATAATGCTCTCATACCCTACTACATACAATTTATGGTCTTTATAAAGTAAAGGGCACACAAATATGGTCAATATATATTACATATATACCATAATTTTCATAAAAAACACATCAATGCACCAAACTTTTAGAAAAAAACTCAACACATATACCATATTCACTTTATATGTCATGCCACTTGATTGATACCATGATTTTCATACATGTCACTTTATACCATGTTAGTTTATATGAGCCCAGCCTATCTGATATTTAAAAAATTCAATGCACCAAATGAAAAGGAATTCAAGGCATATGCACTTATCAACTGCAAAAAAGCATGCACATCATATACCATTCACTACAGTGATTAACACAAGGCTCTGAGCACAAGGACTATCGATGGTTACATATATCATTGTTATCATATGGTAGGAACACCATTATATACCAAAAATTACATGGACAATGTCGACTCTAGGGTTGAATTGGAGACCATGTTCATATCATCCTCGAGCACAAAAAACATTATTCACGGCTTGCAGCATTCAACAACCATCCCCAGAGTATTTCAATGCCCTCAAATATCTAAATCCAACATATCACATAACAATGCACAATGTTTAGAAATAACATTGAATCTTAGCCAACAAATTGTAGCATGTATGAAATGATTCAAATATCATTTGGGAGCATAATTCTACTAGAGGACACTGCCACGGTATTCGCATTATATAATTCAATGCACAATACAAAAGTTCAATGCACCACAGGCTTACGAGGGGCCTAGAGGAAAGCAAACCTACAACAAACTATAGAGTTTCTTTCAAGTCAGGGAAATGACTTACACAAAGAGAAAAAGGTAGAGAAAATGGTAGAGGAGTTACGATGAAGAAACATAAATTTGCGACCTGAGCTATGACACAATGTCAGTTCAGGAGTAACTCTGATTGAATTGATATTTTTAATTAATATAAAACATGGATAAGTACATGGAGCGGGAGACTATTGGGTTTAATCTCCAAATGCATCTTCATCTTCCAATTCCCTTTACTTTTTTATTTACAATATTTACATGGATTTTCTTAGTCATAAAGATTAGTTCTCAAAAATAAGAACCTGAGTAGTGTTTTTTGGAGACACTTCTTAATCAAATATCTAGCTAGAAAGGAAGTTTTGGAAGAAAATTCCGCGATGAACATGCATAAAAAATAAGAAAAACGATAAAGTGGCATTCAAAGAGTAAGAGGTCACTGGATTTCTGTTGAATGAATGAAGGTAAAGGACAAAATTGGATTTTTGGGCAAGGAGCAAAGCATGTGAGCATGATTTCTAGCTATTTTTTCTTGAAAATTCCCTTTGGATCATTGATGTGACTCTATGGTGACTACCACATGAAATATAAACTATAGTTAATCTATGGTTGGGTGGAAAATTTAAGTCACACCTATTGTTTAATTCATTGTTATATCTTATAATTGTTATTAATTTATGAGCTATGAATATGATGATTAGTTATTTATTCAAATTAATATATAGATCTGTGATAATTTTGCATCATCACAAGAAAATGTTGCATAAAATTAATAGGAAAATATGACTTGATTGTTATATGGATTAAATTACAAATATACCTTGAGATTGTAAGAAATACATATTGATTTGTATGTGCATGTTAATGTGTTTCATGTGGACATGCATGGATCTATGATTACAATTTCTCACTTTAATGCTATAAATTTTGTAGTATGAGTTTCCAAAAGATACAACTTCAACGATGGTGAGGGTAGGTCATGCAAACCTTTTGGTCTAGTTTTCAAACATTAGGTCACAAAATTTTATGAATTATGATGAAATGAAGTTGGGACTCCTGAATGAATCTTTCAATAGATCTTGTTGCCATTTATGCTATAAGTTTTCTTTCTAGGGGTTCCAGAAGCTAAAGAATAGAACATAATGAGGTGAAATCTTTTTTATCATCTAGTCTAACTTTCAAATATTGGGTCAAGATATTTTAGGGGAGATCATCAAAGGAATTTGAGCTTCCTGAATGTTCCTAACATCATGCTTCAAGGAGGCCATGTTAGCATTTTTATATAATATTTAATCTGTGATGTTCTAGAAGATGAAAATTCGACCATAGTGAGGGAAAGACCCTTCTATTATCTAGTACAACTCCCAAATATTTGGACATGATATTTTAGGAGATATGATAAGAGGAAGTCAACCTTCCTAAATTCTCTTAAATTGTGCTTCAAAAAGGTTATCTTCGAATTTGTGCTATAAATTTTCATTTGGGAGTTTCAGAAGCTTTAGATCTAAACCATAGTGAGGAGAATTCACACTAACAATTTGGTTGAGCTCTTAGAACTTGGACTTCTATAATTTGATTTATATGCCTTGAAGAATTTTCCAATTTGGTTTCCATGCAAAGTGTTTCAATAAATTCCTAAATGGTTTAATGATTTATTGCATATAAACTATTTGATAAAATTCTCTAGTTTCATTGTTCTTTTGTGGATGGGGATAGTACCATTGTACAATAGTATTTATGTAGGTGGTATATGTCTATTTTCATGCAAATAATTTGAAGAAATGTGTTAAAGGTATTTTATTACATTTTGCATAAAAACTATTTGATAAAATACTTCAAAAAAAATAAAAAAAATGTTGCATGATTGAGTGGTATATTTAGTTAGTATGTTACAAGTGGAATTAGGGAAATGTTTTTTATTTTATTTGATACAAATTTTTTGACAAAATATATTCACAGAGGAATGCATGTGTGTGAAAATTTAGATGTATTTCATGGATTTATTCTAATCTACCCTACATATGAAAATAATATCTATGCTCTGGTGCATCCTATGAATAAGTGGAAGAACTATCTAATGGGAAAGGAGATACTAATCCACACAGATCATCAACCATTGTGGTACATGTAGGTGTATACTAAGTTATAGAAAACTAGGCATTACAAGTGATGAAATTTTTATATATATTTCATTAAGCTCTCAAGTAAAAGAAGGGAAACATAAACAAGTTTTCCAACATTATTTCAAGACAACCCACTTCAAATATCACAAATTTTGGAACTACAATTTACATGGAGGCTTTCATCCAAGATGCATGCAAATATTCCTACACCGTGGATGATGAATTCAAGGAGGTGTTTCAACAGTTACAAATTCAGTGCCATGTGCATGATGGTGATAACACAATTGACTATAATCTCCAAAATGAGTTACTTTATAGGTTAGACAAGTTATGTGTTGTGAAATGTGATTAACAATATATAATTAGAGAGGCTCACACCTCGAAGGTTGCATGGCATTTTGGTGCAGGCAAGAAAATGTCTAGGTTATAGAGGAATGTGTACTATCCCAAGATGTCAGAAGATGTAGCTAGATTCATAAGAGGATTTATTTTGTGTTTCAAAAACAAGCCTAGTAACAATAAATAGGGTCTATGCCATCCCTGAATTTTACCCACTCATCCATGTGAAATAATTTCCACGGATTTTGAGGGAGGATTACCTAAACACTAGAGGGCACATGACTATATATTTGTGGTCATTTATAGGTTCAGTAAGATGTGCATCCTCATGTAATGAGCAACAAGTGAACTAGTTATTTTCATCTATCTCAATGAATTTCTGATTACATTATTAGAAACGAGGAACACAAAATTGAAGAGGTATACAACATTCCATTCGTAGACTAATCGAAAAAAATAAGTAGATAACAATACTTTTGTGTAGATTTTTATGAGCTATAATCATAAGCAACCAAATACATTTGATAAATATATGGTACATCTATTACACTATTATAATAGAGAAGTCCAAACTTCTACTCATAAATCCCCCTTTCAAAATTTTCTTGGATATTTTCCATATTGAACATGGGCAGTAAGGAGTTAGAGAAGATGTTGTCAAGGATTCCTTAAGGGAAGAAAATTTTTATTTTTTATAAATCAATAGAAATTTTCTACTACTGATGAAATCAAACTAAAATCAAGAGATTACAAATTTATTCTACTTTATGCAGAATGTAAATAAAAATTTAAAAACACATGCAATGACATGAAAATATTAAAACACCACAAGACCACAATGCTCCACATGGGAACGTAACAGGAAAAAAACCCTCCACTGCTTTTCATTAATCAGATGAGAGTGAGAAACTATTACAATGGCTTACTTCAAACCTGAAGCACAACATGCACTACAAACCTATTCTCCTACTGATTGTCCTACTCTAGAAAACACTTAGCAAAATAAAGGCTCTAGGTAGCTCCTATTTCCTTACATAATCCTAGAGGAAATTACCTCCTAAAATGTAGATATTTTCGCCTATTTTCTTGCACAATTCCCAAGTAATGATTCACTTGCTTAACTACCAAGCCTGTACACTCAAATAATATACTATTGATAATTTCAATGTGCCTTTTCCTCCATTCAAACTAGGAAATTCTAATTCCATTCATGTCTGGGTTATTTTTATTTGATTGGCTAATTTAAATAAGAGATCACTGAGTTAACAACAATTTTGCTACTCCATTGAGCTTCAACTGACTCAACAAGGTACTTGAGCTTATTTGATTGAGTCAAACCGAAAATAAGTAACCTCGATTGCTAAATTTTAGCAATCACTATATGCACAACTATACTTCTATCATATAACTCAAAATTACTAAGTAAACTAGTAGGCAACACCATGTCACGCTAGGTAACTACCATACAAGTAATCCAGCTAATGTAGAAAAACTATTTACTAAATTTCACTAAGGCAAAAGTCAAATTGAGCATTTATTTCTACAATTTGTAACATTCCCTCTTAGCAAGAAAGAGATTTTGCACCACCCCTACCCTGTACAAGTGGGATTCAAATTTTCCTCTTGACAATGCCTTTGTCAAGATAGCTGCATCCTGCTCCTCACCTAGAATGTATTGTAGCATCATAATTCTCCATTGCACAACATCCCACAAGTGATGGTACCTAATATCAATGTCCTTGGACCTATCGTGAAATACTATATTCTCAAGGAGCTTAATACAACTTTGATTTTCACAATAAATCACTATCAAATCCATCTCCTGACTAGAAATACACATAGGTATTTTCCTCATCCATATGGCTTCGCATGTTGCTTATCTTGTAGGCTTGTATTTACCCTCTATTGAGTTGAGTACCACAGACCTTTATTTCCTACTATGCCATGAAATAGTTGCAGACCCAACATTGAAGATACAACTGAAGTACTTTTGTTTTCTAATGGACTCCTTGCCCAATCTGCACCAATGAAGCCTTACAACTTCACTCCCTTTATCCTCATGTATAATAACCCATAATAAGTTGTGGCTCTGAGGTACCTCAACATATGCCTTGCTTCTTTCCAATGTAGCTTAGTAGGCTTTACCATGGCTTGACTCAATTGATTGACTGCATAGAATATGTCAGGCATTCTATTCACTATACACATTAAGGATCCCACAAGATATTTGTAGATGGTAGCATCTACTTCCTCTATTGAAGAAGCACTCTTCTTCCTCTAGTTTTTACCTAGAGGTGCTTCCATAGGTTTGTAGCTCTCCATGTGAAATATCTGAAGTATTTCAGAGGCATACTTCCCTTGACTCACAAACAACTCACCATCACCCTGCCATACTTCCATCTCAAGGAAGTAATGCATTAAGCCCATGTCTTTCATCTCAAAGTCTCTTACAAGGTACTTTTTGAAAGAGTAGATCAAATTCTCATCCCCTGTAAGTATCAAGTCATAAACATACGAAACCAAGATAAGTAACTTGTCATCTAGCACAATGTGATATATATTGGCTTCTTCTTCACTTTTAGTGAAGACAAATCCACTGAGATATGTGTTGATCTGAGAGTACCATGCTTGGGGCACCTGTTTGAGACCATACAAGGATCTCTTCAGTCTATACACGTGTCTCCTTGTCATATGTCTCAATTCCCTCTGTATGATTTATGTAAATTTCTTCCTCAACAATGGCATTGAGAAAGGAGGACTTCACATCAATCTAATGGATCTTCCAGCCCACCTTCACAACCAATCCTAGAATGGTTATGATTAAGAAACATATTTCCATTGGGGAAAATGTTTCCTCATAGTTCACTCCCTCTAGTTAAGAGAAGCCTTTGGCCACAAATATGGCCTTGTACTTCTTGATGCTCCCATCAACTACATGCTTCACCTTGTAGATGTATATGGAACAAATGGTTGCTTTGTTCTATGGACTTGGAAACACCTCCCATACATTGTTCTTCATGGTGGATTCATACTCCTCTGCCATGGCATCAACCCACACTAGTTGAGAAAATACTTCCTAAAATGAAGAAGGCTCTAACTCAATGTGTTCTATCATGAGAGCCATAAACCCAGTCTACCTATATAGTGACCTCCTCTCCCTGCCTTGAGATGTAGGGGCTTTATGTGGAAATCCTTTCAGGAAAAAACCACCAATGCTTATTGTTGTTATTTATGTAAAATAAGACAACATACTTTATTACATTAATTTGTTTTTGAGCCACCACTCATAAGAAGCACCAAGTCTCTTTCATTGTTTGCCAGCACCCACTAGTAAGAAGCACCAAATCCATCCATTTGTAGACACATGTTCAACTTACCAGAAGCACCATGTGAAGCACCAACATCACGGATTTGTTGCAAGAACCAACTTCTAGCTCCTTGGATTTATGCAAGAATGAACTTGCTGGAAGCACCATCCCACAAGCCTTCTTAAGCACCCACTAGAAATGAAAGCACCAACTTCCTGTATGCAGGATCCAACCCACACTCAAATAGGAACTAATTGTTAATTATTATTGGCATCCACTATGTCTGATATCAGTTTGATTCTCTGTCATCTGCTCACTTTGCTCATTTTGTTGTAGCCTACTATTCTTCTTAATAACAGTCACTCATCATAGCTCTCTCAATAATATTCCAACTCTGAAACAACTTACTCATATGGGATCTCTTCTCTTAGCCCTCTTCTCTCAACACATATAGTTAACATTCAACCTTTCACATAATGGACAAGCTCTCTCTCTCTTGGTGTTTCTTTCTTTTGCTTAGGCATTCTTAGCCTTTTTATGCAGAATAGGTTAGCTCAACCTTTCCTTAGTAGTGCACTCACACTCATAGAGCTTTCCACACTTAGCTCATATGCCACTATGTTGGATTCCTTCACTTTTCCCAACTGCACTAATTTGTTTTGTTCCTCTACCGCACTCTAGTCGATGCCACCTCAGCTTCCCATCACTCTGTCATTCACTCTGCACAAGTGTACCACTTCATGGCTTCTCCATCTTGTTGTTGCATCTGACCTAACCATTGTTGCCTCATTAACCACTAGAATGGGCATCAGAATACTTCTCCATACTAAAAAGTAAATCCTTAGTCCACTTGGACACTTAATGAGGCTCTCCATGATTATTCATGGCTCTCTAAGGTTTACTGTACCTTAAGATGGATTCTCTACACATCATTTAACTCATTGAGGCATTTCTCAGATCATGAAATTCCCAAAACTTCATCCTGTGTAACTGTGGTCCTCTTTGTCATAGTCTCATGCCTTTAACAGTCGCTATTGACTCCATCAACCCTTCACAATTACTATTTACTCTTGCAACCAACCTCATTGTGAATGCATTTACTCTACTATCAGCCCATTCATCCTTTAGCACCTCTGTCCTACAATTTTGGGGCTTCAACATTTTGTAACTTTTATTAAAAGAGAGGTTACGAAATCACGAGGTTATGATTGGCCTTCAGCCCCTTCTTCTTAGCCCCTTATCACATTTTCACTATAGAACCAATATCTATGATGGGCGACATATCTTTTAGGTGTTAATCCCTTTATAACATGTTAGAGTCATATCTTCTCGTATTCTAGCTCTGTGCCCTTAGTTCTATGGCTTCTATGACCAAGCATTACCACATCAGATATCAATGTATTGATAATTCCTCTTAATTCAATTATGGAGGAGTTATGAAATCTCTAACCTCCAGAATATATCCTACATGGAATATTCACAGCACTTAGGTGCTAATGTATTTCATGTGCCCTTGTTTCTTTTCATCTCCATGACTAAGTGCCACTTCACATCATAGCCCCTTTCATCAAAACCATTTTTCTCAAAAAAATTTATAAAGGGGTTTTGATGTTTCCTTCCTCTGGAATACTCCATGGCACTTGGGTGCTAGGTCATGCTCTAAGGCCTTGCTTCTTTGAGATTCATGACCAAGATAAAACAATATCGGAGCCCCTCACATTGGAACTTCCAACAATTTTAATTACAATTGAGTTATGAAAACTTTGACCTCTAAAATTATGACCTTCCAAATGGCCTCATTCTGTCATCATCTTCTCCATGTGGCACCTCCATAGTGGTGACATGTGTCACTTTGATTTTCCCCATTAGGCCACCCAATTTTCCTGAATTTGGTTGCCATGTGTCCTTCTATATAGCCACATCATGCCAATGTCATATGCCACTATTAGTTCCTCAAGACCAAATAATTTCCACCATGTGTTCTATTAGAGGAGATACAAAAGTGTCCCTCCATCCTTTAGTTTTCATTGAATTTATTTTTTAATTCCCTACATCTCACAACCTAGACACTTCTAAACAATTCATATTATAAGGACTTATAAAACCCCAAGGTTCTAAAACCCTGATATACTTTCGATCTGCTAAAATTGGTTCTCGGTGTTCATGTATCCCTGAGGTTCCAAAACTTTGAGGTTCTGATATGAAAAACCTTCCAAAATTATGTGTCCACTACAATATTTTGATATTCGCCTACTCCGAGTTTCAACCTTTAATATTTCAACATTATGAAATTTCACCTACTGTCCTGGTTCCATGCCATCTCGTGTCCCTTTTAAGTAGAATGTCGGGGTCCTGATGTTATGACCTCTGATATGTTTCCTGCTTTTTACTTCCAATATTGGGTCTCAAAATTTGGCCCTGATACCCTAGTATCGCATCAGAACTTTATTAAAGGGGAATTTCATTGAGGTTACCAAATTCCAATGTACCGATTTGTTGGCTTGCTCTAATATTTAGGGTTGCTTATGAATTCAAGATCCTGACTTTCGTAGTCCATAACGTTTGATCCTGATGGCCATTCATGGACTTCCACATACTGTTGGAAATCTCTTTCAGAGAAATATCCAACTATGCCATCTCCAAGAGTATCTGAGTGGATATCTTGAGGAACCAAATCCCCCATAGTCTACAACTCCCAACCATCATTGTCTTATTTCTATAGCTTATCCAATAAGCCCGCTACTGTGATGATTCTCTACATATAACTATAGCAACCATGGGACTCCCCCTGAGCTTGAAACATATGTTGTCATCACAGCTAGCCTAGTGGACATGAAAACTAATAGCTGTTACCACAAACCTCCATCCTAGTTTGGTTGAGATCAATGCCAACCCTCTTGCTAATTGTCAGGAAATGCCAATTTCCCAACTTGATCTCCCAACATGATTGTTGTCATCAATGCCAACACACTTGCAACCACCTGCCATCTAAACAATTCCAATTATACAAAAAAATCCCCCTTTGGAATTGATGGCAACATCTCAACCTCATCACTTCACCTTCATGGCCAATCCCCATGTTTCTTCCACACATCTCTTGCATGAGTCACCAATGCATTTCTCTCCTTTGCATGCGCCATCACAACTTCTCCAATAATTCTATCCCCCTTTGACATCAATGGAAAAGGGTACAAGATACATTTTTATACCCCAACCAATCACTGGCTGTCAAGACCGAGGTCTAGTTGCGGATGTGTATTCTTCTCCGCAAACAGCTCTTCAAGGAATGACCACAAAATGGGCATATGTGATATTCGCCCCTTAAATATATATTGACTCTTATTCAAAATCCTCCATTTTTTGACACCTTATGGTTGGTGTTTGAATACTTCTCTTGCTAGTGCATATTTTGCATCAGTTAAAAAGAAAATTGATACCAATTAAACTACTCATGGTATTGATGCTGCTACAAATACTAATCATTAGTGACGCATTTTAGCTCTCTTCACAGTTGTTTTTTATTCTAAGATTGTGTTCACTTCATTTGATCATCACCATTAACCAACTCTGCTCACCCTGCAAATATGCTACTTCAAATATGGACTACTTCTTAACAGATACCAATTGCACCAAAAATTTGATACAAATTGGACCATGTACTAGGAAAACCCTTATAGCTCTTTCTCAAAAATAAATTCTCACTTTCACATAAGGTTACTTCATACGAACCTAGACCATCAATTCTCATATCAATATAAATTGAAGACTAAGCAACATGAAATATTATACCAATTGTGTTTCATATGCACAAGACTGCTAGGCATAATCAAACTCACAACTTAAATGAAGTAAAGTTATTTCACCCAAGATCCAAAACTTTCATTTCCTGAGAAATATTGCTTCTTGAGGTTCATGATCATTGATTGTTATTGCTTATTTTTGAAGCCTCAATAATCATTGCGAAAACATTGGGGAAAACCACCCAGTCTGGACATTGGTTAGAAGCTCCTTTTCCATTTGCTATAGTGGCTTCGACAAGGGATAATGGGACCAAATTTTTGGTGCAATTGGTAT